>Ga0116228_10003544_pt1 | contig 13727 bp, 9 predicted proteins | sample S1TSphfallax_2_FD_89694 | JGI IMG/M metagenome (GOLD analysis project Ga0116228, IMG submission 89694) | Host-associated microbial communities from peat moss isolated from Minnesota, USA - S1T2_Fc - Sphagnum fallax MG | ecosystem: Host-associated > Plants > Peat moss > Unclassified | place: USA... | reverse complement strand
TCTAAGCGATTTTGAATTTTTTCGGGATTTTGGTGTTCCCACAAAATATTGTTTGGGCTATGGTGTTCCTATCAGATTTTCCTAACTTTCCCATGGGTTCCCAACGTGTTCCCCAACATATTCCCAATAGGGAAAAACATAGAAAATAATTAGCCAACATTAAATTGACCTCAATCCACATGTGCCCTATTTGGGCCTCTATCCAATGTAGGGAATAATGTACAAAACATCACAACATATTTGTGTAAATGCCATTTTAGTGTTGGCATTGGAGATGCTTATGTGTATTAAAATTTAGGGTTAGGACCTAAGACCCTAAAACCTAAAAAACTTAAGCCCTATCTTAAATCTAGGACCCTAGCCCTTAAATTTTAATAAGGTTTTTGGGATATGAATTTCAGGGTAATGGGATATGGTATATAAATATGTGTGCATCAGGGGTGAAGCTAGTTTTGTGTAATAAAAACAAAACCTACCTTAGAAGCAACAATAGTAGTGGGCAACGATTCACAATGATGAAAGTAGTATTGCATATTCTAGTACAATCCCCAACAAAATTGAAAAGACGATAATTACTTTCTTATCACAACAACTATTTAAAAAATTATTTATTATGTTTTTCAAGGGTTTTATTTATGTTTTTGAATGGTAATTCTATCTAATAATATGCAATTTTCAGTAAGCATGTTTTTTTAAAAATGTTTTATGTGTTTTAAAATCAAGTAGCTCTTGCCTGATGTGTAATTAAGACTACTAGGTCCACAACCTTTATAGCCTTTTTTACTCAGATCTTAGTTTGGGCACATGTGACCTCTATATTAGGATCATCATTTGACCATATTAAAAATTCCTTTTTGGAGAATATAAAGGCCTTTATTTGACCATATGAAAAATCCTCCAATGAAAATTTGAGTTGCCACAACTAAGATTTGTAGAAGAGCTTATTCGCTCCTTATAACAAATTTTCACAAATTAATAACTAGTTAATTAAATGTTTATAAATAGCTTCAACTTGAGTTGAGTTTCAAATTGCTTTGTATTTAAGGAAAAAATGCATGTCAAAGAAGATTAAAGTTTAATTTACTCAAAATGCTTATTTTAACGACTTGGGCTTCTAACTTTTATCCTATTATAAGTGTATGAAAACTTAGATCAACTACCAAATTGTTCAACCTAATTGTTCTAGTTCAAGTAAAGGTAATACCTTTCTGTTGGGTGGGTATATTGATTTAAATGTAATAATCCAAGTATAGGTAAATAGATTTCAAAAAAATTCCAATTTGGGTAAGGGTATATACGCTTGCCAAAACCATCAATCCTAGTAAGCATTAAGGTCAATTGACCAACATTTACCCCTTTAATAGGGCAGATGAAACAAATTGTCATTTATTTTGCATTGGGTAGACATTGATAAATCTAAAGTAAAGGGTAGGTAAATCACAACATGTATGATATGTGTACATGAGTGTAGAAAATCAATTAGTTGTACAATTGGCAATGCAAACAATTGAACATATGAAATTAACATCTTTTGTGAAAATTTAACAAAATCTCATTAAAACCATTGAACACCTTCATTAAACCAAAAGGAAATTTTTAATGGCAAATGGTAGTGCAATAAATTGAAATTAAATGTGAAAAATAAATATTAATTAGTTGTCATTAAGTGAAAATTTTCATTATCACTGCATGCATTGTACATGAAAATGCAAATGTGCTAAATTGATATTGGGACATGGCCTCTTTTGTTCACCTCAAAATAATTACTTTTCCTTGCTTAAGGGTAAACTTCAAATATATATTTGTAAATAAGGTTTAAACAAGATAAACTTGAAATATTTATGAGTTTGGTAAAATGATTAGAAGAGTAACAATAAGAATTTGTAAGCTGGTTAGGTGTGTGTATTTAATATTTTCCCTGATACCATGATTATAACAAGGTTGAAAACTTACCTATTCAACATTCATGTTCCTTTTACTTGAATCACCTATTATGCAATAAAGAATTCAAAATAAAATGTTTAATCCAAATTTAAAACATTTTCAAGTTTAATGTAAAAAATATACAAAAATTTGACCAAAATGTTTAATTGCTCAAAATTTGGCAAAAGTACATGAAATGCATTAGTTCAAGATTGTAAATTTCCAATGGGCCTTTCATTAATTCAACTACATCAATGTAATTCTCATCATCTATATTGATTCTCATGTTCATCTCCTCAATTAGAAAGACCACTAAGATTGATGAAATCATTATCCATTGGATTCCAATTCCTTGGCTAACCATGGTGATTAGTTTAGTTTTTATGTAACTACCTACCTATTCACAACCCACTAGCCCTTACCTACATATTAACCATCTACACACATTTACTTACCTAGTCACCTCATTTTGTCCTACCTTCCTTCCCATATAGATTTCAAAAAAATATGTTACCAATGTGAAACCTAACACATCTACTTAACTAGTTGCCACCTATTGTCCTACCTATCTTCCCTCTTAGATTTTAAAAAAATGTTTCTAACATGAAACCCGACATTAATAGTTGGGGTTCATCCACAAGTATCTCATAGTGGGCTTCCAATGGATGGTTCACTAGTGGATGTTGATACACTCTAGCCAAAAAAAAATACAACCCTAAGTTAATTATCTCATTACCTCCTTTGTCAAAGATTCAGAAATTACCTAAAGAAGGATGTCTAATTACAATATATGAATTTCCTTAATATTTTTTCATGTGCAAAATAAACATGCATAAGTGCATAACTGGTGTTTCATGTATGGTAACATTACTATGTGGCAAAACTCTTTGCCACAATGTTGTTGATTGAAGCACACAATAGACTTGAGCCAGCCAATATGCTTTAATATCTCAAAGACCTTTCTATTTTGGACAATAAGGTTTTGGGGGCTTTTTTTTTACCACTATATTCAATATGTTTGCCCTAGGATTTAAAGACATGCTTTGATATTTTTTAGTGTAATTGAAAAGCATGTTACCTAACATATTTTTCGTCAACTATTTAGGGGGAATGGATGTTCCATTTTTGTGTGTGTTTTTAAATATGATTTTCCACCAAGTATCATGGGAAAGAAAAACAAATTGGAGTTTGTCTTTAGTCTTTATGTGAGGTAAAGCCTTTGGCTAAAGGTTTTACCCTACAAAACACTTGCTTGTCCATTGACATCCTATGTTTCTTTTCCTAGTAGATTCAAAGAAAGGACTAATGGCACCAAATTTGAACATAATTAGTAGTGAGGTGAAACCTAAACCTCATCACATATCACCCACTATTGCAAATGAAAAAAACTTGGATAAAGGTCTTCAAATGGCCACCTCCAAAAACTTGTTGGTTAAAGTTTAAAACAAAACAATATTGTTTATATTTATGATAATAAGGTTCACCTTGTGATTTATGGAAGCTACAACCCACAAGCAAGGACATCCCCAACAAATAGGGTTGGATTGAATTAAGGTAATGTAAATAACTTGATAATTACATCAAGGTTTAATGGTGATTGTCAAGTATAAGATGAAGCAACAAGAACTATAATTATTCAAACTACTTACATAAATATGAAAAATAAAAAACACATAATTTGTTTGTAATCCTAGACATTAGCAATAATTTGTTTTGAAACATTAAATTACTTATAGTTCACCTAATGGTATTACCATAGAGACTAAATAATAAATGATAACTAAACAAACTCCATAAAGAAGGGAGTTTAGAGATACTTGCCATCCTTAGATTACCATTGTTTCCTCCCTTGGATTGCAATAGGGTGGTGGAATGTTTTTTTATTTTTCCTACTTTCACATTTTCTAATATTACAAGCATAGCATCCAAATGATATACATACACATACATATTTTTTGGTTTTACAAACGTAAACCACACATCAAATTATCCAAAAAAATTTCAAAATACAATTTCACATCTTATAAGAGGGAGAAAGAAAATGAATCCCTTATCCTTTAAATGACCTCCTTCACCTTCCATCATAGAACAATGGTTTCTCTATAACAAAAAATGAATGACACAAAAGTCCCCACAACTAACAATGTTCATTACACTAATCAGGCTATATAGAATTGTAATATCATTACGCAACTTGACATTAAGAATATAACAAGAATGTAATGTCTAAAATCCTTGCTGATTATCCGATTCAATGTAAGTTATGCATCATGAGAGATAAAATCTTGTCCACTTCTTTCTCAAGAAGCTCATTTGATAATCTTTGTGGCAATTTTGATAGTTATAGGAATAACCTTCCCAATACTCACACAATTACTTTTTGTATAACTAGATAGGAACATAAATTATAATATAGAATAACTTTAAAACATGAGCAACATGAAACACCCATTCCCATTCTGACCCATCACATGATGCAAAGCTCCCAATTGGCAATAACAACCCAAATGTCTAAAACAAGACTCCCTTCATAATTCGACAATTGTGGATATTCTTTCCCATAATTATGAAATCAAATTCTTCTCACATGACTATATAATGTTTCAATGCAACATTATTTATATTTCTATTTCCTTGAAACTTATAACGAATCAAAAGAAAATAATTCCAAAGATGAAGATATCAACAACAATAGGGCATTCGTCCCACTCTCTTGTATTAATTTTCAAACTTTAACTAGTGATCTCCATAGCCAAAATGACAAACACACAAATCAAAAGAAAAAAATTACATAGGTTGTCACATTGATCCCCATTTGCATAGCCTTCATATACTGTGAAACTTGAAATTGTTAACTCGCATATATATATGATGCATACATTTTAAAAATAATTTGTTAAATTAAAATTAACATTGTGAACTTTTGAAATTCAAACTAATGGGCTTTCCACTAGACAATAAGTTTACATATAAACTTCACAACCATTCATATTATGATTCTTAGGGACTTGGTTTTATACTTTATACAATACATTAATATAACATATTTTCAAATATTTCACACCATGGGAATTATAGGTTATTTTTATGAATTTTGTTATCGTCAAGAATATGATTTTTGACAAAGTTGTGTTCATGTAAATCCATCATGTGTTTGAAAATCCAACAACATTTGAGTAAAAACATAACTAAAGGTACCACTCAAGTGAATGGCCACCCTTTAAAACTACATTTTTGTATGTTTGAAAGATTACAAAGGAAATATGATAGTTTGGATTGTCATAAATTTTTTTTGAAATATTTTCCATTAATTGCAAAGTTTACTTGTTCAAAGCTTGACACAATTTGTTTAAAAAATTGCATGTTCAAAGCACTCAAACCTTAAGAACTTGGACAATTTTTGTTTTTTTCAAACGTATTTTTAACTAGATGTGCAACCATTCTTTTTTTAAATTAAAGAGGATTTTATATTGATGATTAAAAACACAAAAGGACTTCAATTGCTGAAAATTAATTTTATAACCCATTTGAGCACATTTGGCTTAAAAATGTTTTTGACCTTAAAAAATATGGATTTTGAAAATGTGGATTTAACAAAAGTTGTTCATATTTATGTGATAGAGGACATGAATGCACGATATACATGATATAAAATCAATTTGTAATAAAATATATTTAGATCTAACATGTAATGTTAAAATGGGTATTTGAAATACAAAAAAATTAAAATTATAAACCAACACAAAAATGACACTTGTCATGTGTAGTCCTTGGAAAAGGACTTTTATTTTGGCACCCTTGGTTCCTTTTACCTTGTTTTCATTGACTCTGTATTTTTATTAATTTGCTGAATATAATTTTCATTTTTGATTATATAAAAATTAGTTGAAATGATGTTAATGACACATGTATCAACCTAAATGCCAATATTATGTGGACATGCCAAGGAGCTTTGTTGTTATAAAAGTTGAAGGACGAAAATAAGTCAATGAATTAATGGTAAATTTAAATGAATCCAATTTTGAATTATGATGAAAATTTCAAAGTTCTACAAGTTAGACCCAAAAAAATTTGTCCAAATTTTTTATCATCACCACATTTGCATGCAAGGAAATTTAGAGGAAATGAACTATTGATAATCACATTTTGTCACATTGGATGACAATTTAGGAATCCTACAATAAAAAAAGCTATGGAAAAAGAAGCAACATAATAAATCAAAGAACATAAGTGAAAGGAAAGGAAGAAAAACCCAATATAAATGAATGGTTGATTTTGTGACTATGGTTAAACAAGTAGTTCAAAAGTCTATTAACAAATGTGTAAGAGTATAATCCATATCAACTTAGTTTGCAATTGTAATAAATGAAGCAAACAATCAATTTCACTATAATTTATAGGTATGAACCTTGGCATCACATCACAAGCTCAAAGGGAAAGGGCCAAAATGCAAGCAACCTAGCATGTTGTAGCAAGCTACAACAAGTTTTATGACTAACAAATCATGACTAGGAAAGGGGACCTATGAAGGGGAAGGCTAGGATTAAAAGCACAAACACATCAGGATTAGAAGAGAAAAAACATCAATGGAAGGAAATAATTAAAAACATAAACATAATCTACAAAAGGATTAACAAGAATAGTTGTGACCAAGGAGAGGAAAGCAAACACTTGTAAAACAATAGATGAGCATTCAAACATGATTAGAAAGGTAGAAGCACATATGCAATTAGTAGAAAGGAGGGGCATGAACCATATCAACAAAGGGAAAAAAACATGAGCATGGTTAGAAAGTCAAGAACACTTGAACACCACCAACACCAATTGAACAATGTAAGCAAAATCAAAAGAAGAGGACCACAAACATGAGCAAAAGGGGTAAAAAGAAGGCATGAATAGAAGGGTAAGGAGGAACTTGATTAGTAAGGGACTTGGGAGGGAACATGCATAAGTAAAAGGGGAAGATCACATTCCTACCTCCAACTAGAGGCAAGGATCTTAAACATGTGTAATAGAAAAGGAGTGCAAACATAGAATGACCACCACTATGATCCTAATGGCAATCTCTATTTGCATCCAAATTTTAGGTTTCATGAAACTTTAGTGCCTTTTATGACTATAAATTATTAAGCCCCTTTTTTGAACAAATATGAAACATTAAAACAATGTGAACATTAATACATAAAAGATTGGTTGTTTTTCATTTGTTCAACTTGGAATGTCCAATTATAGGGTTAGTAAAGTGCATCAAGGATAGAAGGCCCATATTTAGAGGAGACTTTTTCTAAGTGAAGGAGGACATCATGGAAGTGTCATGTCTTTCTTCCTTGTTTCCAAAAACATTTAAACATTTGAAATGACTACCAATGTGCCCACAAAAGGTTTGAAACTTTGTTTTTGGACTACAAGCCCAAAGGAACTAGGTTGAACTTATAAATTAGCCCTATAAATGTTTAATTGTTCAATCACTAAACTATTTGCCCTACCACCTCCTCCTTGGCCCCTTATTTTGGGAATGCCCCATCATGGGGCTTTACCCAAAATAAGATGTTCATCATGCCACAAAATTTCAACATTTTGTGAAAATTTTTTTGAAATTTTTTTTTGGTCATAAATTCCGTATTTTAAAAAAATTGATTTTCTTAATTAAAAAAATTCACCACAATTGCCTACAATATGAAAAGGTGCTTAAGATTTCTACTTTCATATTTTGAATATTGCCAAATTTGACCAAATATATTTATGGATGATTGTCAATTGAACAACATCACAAAATTAGGGGAAAAAACATTGTTCATGTTCATATTACACTAGAAATAATACATAACATAACATGTATTAACTATTAATCTTATTAAAGTGTGTTCAAACTTGACAATAATGTTGAAGGTGAAACAAAAAATAAGTAGTTTTGTTCAAAATTGTCACAATTCATCTATAATTAGATGACTTAACTATTGCCATGGTAACATTATGTTTAGGGCAAAAATGTGATGAAGTAGACCAAAAAAGTAGTCTATCTAACATCCAATTTATAGTTGATGCAATTTTTGACATACACATTAAAAAAGTAGATTAAAAAAGTTTTGTAAATAGAAATATAAAACCATTTGGACCTCCATTGGGTTTATAGTAAGTTGAATACAAAATTTCAATAACTTTTGTATAATAAAAGTAGCTTTGAAAGTAACTAGTCAATATGGTGTTCAAAATAATTTTTACATAAAAAGTTCAATATATTATGATTATAATATGTACAATTTCAGAGCACATAAGCATATTCCAAGTTTGTATTAACTTGAGAATAAAAAAAAATCAATATTTGATTTACTTTCTTCTACTTGCAACCAATTTTGTAAAACCCAAACATCTATGCAAGTAGATTCATTTTTTTGAAATCTACTTAGATTGGATCCTCACAAGGTGATTGCTAGAAGAAGTTCATTTTCAACCTTTCCAAATGCATGAAATGGAGTTGAATTGGAAGATGGGATCAAAAGTGAAGAATTGGAGTGTTAATTTTCACTAGTGGAAGGGGATTTGAATATACAAAAAATCCCTAAATTGATTCTCATTCACAAGGAAAAAAATGATTGTGGTAAAAGATGAAAATGAAAAAATTGAAAAAGCTGGAAAGAAAATCCATTGTGTGTAGTAAGAGGAAAAAAAAAAAAAAACAAACCACACACAGGGAATTGAATTTGGCTCCCGGACTCACAATGTCGTCTTTGACAATTTTTACTGGTGAAGGTGAAGACATGGTGTTCACAATCTATGGGGATCATTGGAGAAGGAGGAGAAGAATCATGACACTTCCTTCACCAACAAGGTGGTCTGAAGTGCATGTTTTGCTTGGGAGAATGAGGCAGACCATGTGATCAAAGACTTGAAGGCAATGCCTGAAGCATCAACCTTAGGGGTCATGATTTGCAAAAGATTGCAGCTCATGATGTACAACATCATATACCGCTTGATGTTCAATTCCTGATTTGAGAGTGAAGATGATGACCCTCTGTATGTGAAGCTGCAAGCTCTAACGGAGCTTTGAGTACAACTATGATAACTTCATTCCCATCCTGCACCCATTCTTGAAGGGTATCTTGAGATCTGTCAGGAGGTCAAGGACACACAACTGGCTCTCTTCAAAGATTACTTCACCAAGGAGTGCAAGTAATCTGTAAATTAGGGTTTGTTGCAATCATGCTTTCATTCTAAATATTGCTTCATTGACATTATCTGGAATGCTTTTAATTGTTTCTGGATCCAGGAAGACTGAGATCATCAATTCTTTTTCTTTTGGGTTAAATCTTTTTGAATCTGCAGGAAGATGCTGAGTGTGCTGGGCCCAACAGCTGAGAAGTCTGAGAAGTGTTGTACGGACCATATTCTGGATGCATAAAATAAAGGAGAGATCAGTGAAGACAATGTCCTGTACACTGTTGAGAATATCAATGTTGCAGGTATGTCTTTTGCTCATGGCTTCAAATATTTTCTTTACAAAATATTCAGAAGCAGGAGGCAGCCAGCCATTCTGATGACTTACTTTGCGCCATAGTTTTCTTGGTTCCTCATGATCTTGTCTCGTCTTGGACAAATTTGTAAACACAAGTGTCTTATGTTCTGCTTAACTGCTGCAGCTATTGAGACAACCCTGTGCGGGTCTATTGAGTGGGGTGTGGTGGAGTTGGTGAACAATCCTAAAATCCAAAAGAAGATCTATGCTGAATTGGACACCATTCTTGGAAAGGAGAACTTGATTACAGAGTCAGACACTTGCAACAACAAATTGCCATATCTCACTGCTTTTGTCAAGTAAATTATGAGGCTTCATATGGCAATTCCACTCCTTATCCCCCACATGAACCTCCATGACACCAAGCTTGCTGAATATGACCTTCCAGCTGAGAGCAAATCCTGGTGCATGCATGGTGGATTGCAAACAACCCAAAATACTGGGACCAACCTGAAAAGTTCATCCAAGATTGTTTCTTGAATGCAAACATTGAAGTGAGAGGCAGTGATTTCTGTTTTCTTCCATTTGGAGCAGGAAGATGGTCTTGCCCAGGAATCATCATCACCATTCCATTGCTTTCAATTGTGTTTGGACACTTGGTCCAGTCATTTGAACTTCTTCCTCCTCCAGGTCTGAAGTAGGTTGATGCCATAGATATTGCAACACACTCAACTGTGGTGGCCAGGCCAATTTGGCATGACTACTATGTTGATCCCCCACTAAAACTCCTCCCTCCTACATGTAAAAACAAAATGGAGGCAAAAGTCCTTCCCATCTTCTGTAAATGCCATATGAGAAAAGCCTGATCTACAGAAACTTCTCAAAGATCATGCAGGAGTAAGAAATAGCTTGCTGCCCATCTGCCCATCTGTGATTCAACTCCTGTTTTGTTGTGCATTATTTATCATGAGATTCCATACATTCACATCATAAGCTTTCTTACCACTGGTGACATTTATGTTGTGTCTTGGGCTTGTCTTGTTCCCAGTTCTAAGATCAGGTTGTTGTGACTCCTACTGGAACTTGCTCCTAGGTAGTTCCAAAGTCTCAAACCCAAATACTGACCAAATTTGCTGGCAACAGAGAGAAATAGCAAATGACAAACTTAGCTTTCTCCTTTGCATGATTCCAGAGGGAAGTTAGCCCTGAGGACCTACAGACCATAATTCCACACAACAATTCATCTATTGGGCATGCAATAGTGAATTCAAATACCTAGTTTCTCAAGTTTTCATGTCACTTCTCTCATCTTCTCTTGTGCATGTGTATTGGGAAGTAGTTGTGTCATGACACTGTGAAAGCCTTATTTCTATTGCTGATCAATCAAGTTCATGAACAACAACATTGATCAATCGACTGCAGTAGCTCTCTTAAAACCTTTGCATTTGTTTTTCAATTGTTGTGTGCAGCCTGACAATACAGGTGTTCATGAAAAAGTTCCTGTAGAGAAGAACCCTAACTTAAACCCTAAACGCAAATTGCAGACCAGGTTGAAACAAGGAAAGCATAGAACTGAAGCAATGTATCCTGTGTATGAAGTCCAAAATAAGGATAGCCCTAATAGATGTCCTAAGCAAAAGTGCTGATCAGCTTAACAACAACATGCACTCCTTGTCAATTTCCAAAGCTTTTGAGAGTGGGAGACCATGGTGGTGGGTGGCTGCAATGTTGAATTCTGATCATCTTCACATGGGTGATATGGAGTCATACCCATGTTTTTTGTGTGCAGGAAGTTGAAATCATAACTTGGATTGGGCACAGTTGGCCTGCTGCTACATACTGTAACGACTGAAACCTTAAACCCAATTACTCACCAAATTGACTGGCAACATGCAATGCTCCTTGTGGTCACCAAAGTTGAGTCCACGAGCTTTCACCTCGATGCTGGAGCGACCAAAGAACATGCTCACTTCCACCTCCCTATCCAATCCGAGCTCCAAATCTTGTGACATGTCCACCAACACTGTACCTTCTAGCATGGTTCCATCTCCAGTGGTGTATCTCGGGTTCTTGTGCAAGCTAGAATAGAGTTGGAGCTTCATGGAGGTTTGCATTATCTGCAATGGCGAGTAGATCTTCTTCCTACAGTGATCCACTTCCACTTCACTGCCTTCTTGCACAAAGATGTCAATGCGGTTTAAACACCTTGCAATCCCATCTACCCATGACTCATATTCAGGTGGATCAAGTTCAGACTCAAATAGAGGGGAGAAGTGGATCGCATATGTCTTTCTCACAATTCTTGAAAGAATGCTCTCCTTGTTGGTAGCTAGAGCCACTGCCCCTTGGCATACGGCACTTCCAGGGTCAGGAGGATTTATCACTTCCTCAACAAGATGAGCAAAAGCTGCCCTGATCCTCTTCATCAAGTAGGGGGATGCTGAGAATCCACCCACCACCATGATGAGCCTGATGTCACTTGTCTGTGCAATCTGCGCTGCAATGAGGTCCAAAATGTTGTCAACCACAGGGTCAAAGATTGCCTTCATATCTGCACATGAGAGCTCGAGCTCATCATACACATGTGGGTCACTTGAGGAGAAGGAACAGGAGGAGGAGGAGGAGGAGGAGGAGGAGCAGCTCTTTGACCCATCTGCTGCTGAATGTAGCTGCTGCTTCTGTTGCCTTTCGTGATCCTCCCATGCTAATGCAAGCTTGGCAGGGAGGGATAATTCAGCAGAACAGGATTCATTGCCATCAAAGCTTGCTTTTGTGCCTTCCCACCAGCTCAAGAGCTTTTGTATGGTGCCAGGGTTTTGCACCAGGAACTTCTCCAAGCACCCAATCTTGCTGGAGAGGAAGGAGATAAAATTGCGATCAACATGTGTGCCACCACATAACCCACCTGAACTCTTTGATACTTCCCTAACCTTCATGCTGGAGGCTGAATCATCAACCTTGGCTTGCACAACGATGTCAGTTGTCCCTCCTCCAATGTCTGCCACCAGGAATTTGTCTCCGGCTTGTAGGTTCAGATGCTTGCATCGCTGCTGGCAGTAAATGGAAGCTGCTTCTGGCTCCAGCACAACGATGAGCGGCAAGCTGTGGGAATTACCATCACCCAGCACTAGACCTGCCCTATGCATGCAAGCTTTCATCTGCTGTTTAGCCTTATCATCCCAGATAGATGGAACTGTAACACACCACTGCACCACATCCTTGCTCAAATGTTTCCCATACTTTCCCCGCAGATGCTCCATGATGAACTCACCTATCTCACGCAAGAAATCCGTGACCACCCCGTTCAGATTGAGAGACGAAGGCAGGTCCGAAGCAGCTGGGGAAGCTGGCCCTACTGTGTCCTGGGCACAAGTGGTTGCGAGGTGGAGCTTAAACCTTGTGAGGAAAGTGCCCACTTTCACAGCAGCAGTAGCATTGAATGCAGCAGAATCAGGCGACTCCGATCTCGCCATCCGTCTCTTGCTTTGTTGGAAGGCAAGAATGTCGTCGGAGAATCGAACCCGAGCGGGCCATCCCCATGCTTCCAAGCGAAGAAGTTGTTCCTGCTGCTGCTGCAAGCCCCGGGTCGTCGACGCCGGCAAATTGTCGTTCCGGCCGCTGGAATTAGTTTTGTAGTAGAGACCAGTGATGGTTTTGCAATATGGTCGACCTCCTCCTTTAGTTTGCATGGGCCAATCGTAGAAAGTGTAGATATGGTCGGGATCCGACATGTGAGCAAAAGCAAAACCTGAGTACGTGGTTCCGAAGTCCAGTCCGACCACCACCCTCGCTGCTGCATCTCCACCACCACCACGACCACCACTACCACTTGAGCTGTAGTCGGTCGACATCGATCAAAGCTTCTTAATCAAGCCCTCCAAAACAACTCTTCTAATAATTCCGTCTTCCAAACTCACAGACACCCACAATCTTCTCGACTCTCACCACCCACTATACCCCACTTCAAATCCTCTTCAAATCCTGTTCGCAAACCTCATCCCTGGGCACAATTCCTAGCAACCCAATTACCCAAATCCACTGCTCCATGTGTCCTAAGAACCCCACTTAAGTATTAGAACCCCCACTTTAAGTATTTCTCCACTATGCTCATCACACTTCACTCAAGAAGATCACAATCCAAATCCCACAAAACTCTCTCTCCCTCCGGACACATGATCCCGCTGACCACTCTTTCCAGAATTAGGTGTTAAATCTCTTCTATATCTATCTATCTCTGTCTCTCTGTGTCTCTGTCTGGGTCCAACTTCTGTACTGTGAAAGATCAAGATGAGGAGTTACATACACAAGAATCACTCAAGCTTATTCCCTAGCGATGGAGGAAAATTTAGGT
>Ga0116228_10003543_pt1 | contig 13728 bp, 11 predicted proteins | sample S1TSphfallax_2_FD_89694 | JGI IMG/M metagenome (GOLD analysis project Ga0116228, IMG submission 89694) | Host-associated microbial communities from peat moss isolated from Minnesota, USA - S1T2_Fc - Sphagnum fallax MG | ecosystem: Host-associated > Plants > Peat moss > Unclassified | place... | reverse complement strand
GGTTGCACACGGCGCCGGCGCCGGGATGGTCGTTGTGAGAAAGGAAGGCGGGGGGCTCTGCCCCCTCGACCCCCGCTAAGGACAAGTCCTTAGAACCTGTCTGTTTAGTTGGGTGATAATGAGGGGGGCCGCACGCCTGCTGCGAAAGTCGCGAGGCCCCCGTCATCATCACCCAACCAAGTAATGGGGTCTGGCGGCTTGTCCCCAGCGGGGTCGATGGGCGGAGCCCCCGCCTTTCTTCCTTACTACCGCTCCAGCGTCGGCACCGGCCCGCGCGCCGCGGCAACATCCGCGGGCGCCACGGCATCCTTGTAGTCGTTGCCGAAATGCGTGCGGACGTAATTCACCACGTCGGCGATCTGGGTGTCGCTCAGCGCGCCGTTGAACCACGGCATGCCGCCATTGCCGTTCAGCACCATGTAGACGGGGTAGCCCGACGTCGCGAGTTTCGCATTATGCGCCAGCGCCGGAAACGCGGCCGCGCCGATCGCCCCTTTGCCGCCCGGCATATGGCAGCCCTGGCAGACATGCTGATAGATCGCGGCGCCGTTGGCCGCATCGATGCTGCGATTCGTGGCGGTCGCGGAATCCGCGCGCGCGGCGCCGGTCACGGCGAGCACCGCGGCGGCGGTTGCGAGCAGCGTGCGCATCAGCCGGCGCTCACGGCGCGCTGGTGCAATTGCTGAATGGCGCTGAGCGCCGACAGCAGCGCGCCCTCCTGCCAGCAGCCGACATGCGATGCATGTTCCCCGGCCAGAACAACCCGCCCCTCCATCGTGGTCAGCGTCTTGTAGTGCGTGCGCCGCGCCTCCTCGCTCCACATGCCGCAGCAGCCCAGCGTCCACGGCATCCGGCTCCAGGCCACGCCGACGCCGGAGGTGAATTCTTCCTTATATTGCTTGTGTATTTTCGAACCCTGCTCGATCGCGGCGGCAACCCGTTCCGGCGGCGTCATGCCGGCAAAATCATACGCGGCCGGCCCGAACATATACGCGCCCAGCAGCACCGCCGGCCCGTCGGTGAAATAGCCGTGGCTCGGGTAGGACATCACGCTGATCGGCAGATCGGTGAAACTGATGCCGCCATAAATCTGCTCGTCCTCCTCCCAGAAGCGCCGCTTGAATTCCAGCCCGACCTTGACCGAGGAATGATACGGCACCGCGGCAATCGCCGCCTGCATCGCGGTGCTGACTTGCACATCGAGCTGGCTCAGCACGCTCAGCGGCAGCGTGCACACGCAATAATCCGCCCGTGCCAGCAACTTCGTGCCGGGATCGGCCTGGTCCACGTAGGTTACGCCCACGCCGGTCGCATCCTGCTGAATGCCGGTAACCTTCACATTATGGGTCACCAGGTCGTTCACCTGTTTGCCGAACGCGCGCCCGATCATATCCATGCCGCCGACTGGCTGAAACATCGTGGTTTGCACGTCATTCATCATGTTGAACGACAAATACTGCCATAAACCGGACTTCATCACCTCGGCCCGCGGCAAGGTGGCGGACGGCACCGGCGCGCCGTCGGGCCCGCCGCCCGGCGGCTTGGAATAGCCGCGCCGCAGCGACGCCATCTCGTCACCGTAATTATAATCCTTGTTCAGCAGGCCCCAGGTCTGCATGGCGCGCAGCACGTCATGCTTTTCGTCCGCGGTCACCGCCAGATCGAGGTCTTTCTGGTTGATCGCCTTGGCCAGCATTTCGGCGGTGTGGCCGGTGAAATCACCCAGCACCTGGCGATAGCGTTTTGGTTCCCCCGCAAAACTCGCAGCGCTGTGCAGATACGCGTTGTGGTTGACTTCGATGAACGGCTCCAGCGCCACGCCGAACGCCCGGCAATAATGCAGGATCGCGCGGTGGTGATACGGAATGCGCCATGGGCCGGGATTGATATAATTGCCCGGCGCGAAATCCACTTTCTGCGTATAGCCGCCGAGTTCGGTCAGCGTATCGCCGCCGCGCAGGGTGAAATTCCGCCCGCCGGACCGGCTCTGATATTCCAGGATGCGCACATTGTAGCCGGCGCGCCGCAATTCGTACGCGGCCAGCATGCCGCTGAGGCCGGCGCCGAGCACCAGCACGGACATGCCCGGCTTGGCGCCCGACAAATTGGGCGGCCCGGAAAAATCGGTCGGCGCGGCATGGCCCAGTTGGGTCATCGCCTGGTACATCGCGACGCTGCCGGCGGCGACACCGATGCGCGTCAGAAGTTGACGGCGGGTCGGCAGGTTTTCAGCCATGGGCGGGTTCCTTCGGCGCTGAGCGCAGAGCCTAGCACGTGTTATGCCAGAAGGAAGAACGGGGTGGGGCGTGCATCGGCGTATACGCCGATGCACGCCCCACCCACCTTAAACGACTGCATCTGACCTCAAGACGCACAGCTCCGCGCACGCCGCCGTCTCAACCTGAATCGTCGCGTGCCCAATCCCAAATCTTTGCTTCAACCCAGCCACGGCCGCCCGCACCAGCGGCGGCCCCTCCGACGGCGTGCCATGCACCAGATGCGCCGTCACCGCCGTCTCGGTTGTGCTCAGCGCCCACACATGCAGGTCATGCACCTCGGCCACGCCCGGCAGCCCCGCCAGGAATTTGCTGATATCCGCCGGATTCTTGCCGCGCGGCACCGCGTCCATCGCCAGGTCCGCCGACTCCCGCAGCAACCCCCACGTGCTCACCCCGATCACGCCGACGATCGCCAGCGACACCAGCGGGTCGAGCCATGTCGCCCCGGTGCGCATGATGACCAGCGCCGCCACCAGCACGCCAGCCGACAAAGCCGCATCCGCCGCCATGTGCGTGAAAGCGCTGCGCAGGTTCAGATCACCCTCGCGCCCGCGCATGAACAGCAGCGCGGTCGCCCCGTTCACCAGCAGCCCCGCGCCCGCCACCAACGCGACCATCCCGGCCTGCACCGGCGCCGGCGCCAGCAGCCTTTGCACCGCCTCCAGCCCGATCGCCCCGATACTGACCAGCAGCAGCACCGCATTGGCCAGCGACGCCAGAATGGTGGTCCGCCCCCAGCCATAGGTGCGCGACGCGCTCGGCGCCCGCCGCCCGAGCATCACCGCCCCCCACGCCAGCAACAGCCCCAGCACGTCGCCCAGATTATGCACCGCGTCGGCCAGCAGCGCCATCGACCCGGCAAGCAGCCCGACGCCGACCTGCGCCGCCACCAGCGCCGAATTCAGCCCAACCCCGATCGCGAACGCCGCGTCATGCCGCGCCGGTCCGTGGTGATGGTGCCCCAAGCCATGCGAATGCCCATGCGAATGATCATGGCCGGGCCCGTGATCATGGCCGTGATCGTGGTCATGGTCGTCATCATCGTGCTCGTCATGGCTGTGGCCGTGGTGGCTATGGTCATGTGGCATGCACGGACTCCCTTTGCGCTACCGCGCAACCTCCTTACATCAGGCAGGCAAGTATTGGCAGGCAGGAACCATAACATGACCCGGTTGCACCCGACACGCGCCCCCGACGGCGCCGGCGCCGTCCCCCACGCCGAAACCCTGCCCAGTTGGGACCTGACCGACCTCTACCCGGCGCCCGACAGCCCTGCCATCGAGGCCGACCTGGCACTGACCCAGATCGAGGCGGACATGTTCGCCGCCGACTACACCGGCAAGCTCGCCGCGTTGTCCGGCGCCGATTTGGCCCGCGCCATGACCCGCTTCGAAAAGATCGACGAAGTGCTCGGCCGCGTCATGAGCTACGCCCAACTGCTGTTCAGCGCCGACAGCACCGACGCCACCGCCGGCCAGTTCTACCAGCGCATGATGGAGCGGGTCACCGACATCTCGTCCCGCACGCTGTTCTTCCGCCTCGAACTGAACCGCATCGACGACGCGGCGCTGGAAGAAAAATACGCCGACGCCGATTTCGCCCGCTGGCGCCCCTATCTGCGCGACCTGCGCGTCTACCGCCCGCACCAGCTCTCCGACGAGGCGGAGCGCCTGCTGCACGAACGCGACGTGGTCGGCCGCGCCGCCTGGAGCCGCCTGTTCGACGAAACCACGGCCGGCATGCGGATCGACCTCAACGGGGAATCGCTCACCGTCAGCGCCACGCTGAACAAATTGTCGGACCATGACCGTGCCGTGCGTGAAGCCGCCGGCCGCGCCGTCGGCGCCGCGTTCGGCGAGCGCATCAAACTATTTTCGCTGATCACCAACACGCTCGCAAAGGACAAGGAAATCATCGACGCGTGGCGCCATTATCCGCGCCCCGGCACCGAGCGCAACCTGTCCAACGTGGTTGAAGATGAGGTGGTGGACGCGCTGGTCAGCGCGGTGGTCGCCGATTTCCCGCGCCTCTCGCACCGCTATTACACGCTGAAAGCCGGCTGGCTCGGCCTGGACAAATTGCAGCATTGGGACCGCAACGCGCCGCTGCCCGGCGATGACGACCGCATCATCCCGTGGAACGAAGCGAAAAACTGCGTGCTCGGCGCCTATAACCGCTTCGACCCCGAACTGGGTTCGATCGGCGGCCGCTTCTTCGAAAAAAGCTGGATCGACGCCACGCTGCGCGACGGCAAATCCGGCGGCGCCTTCGCTCATCCCACGGTGCCCTCGGTGCACCCGTATATCCTGATGAATTATCACGGCCGCACGCGCGACGTGATGACGCTGGCGCACGAGCTCGGCCACGGCGTGCACCAGGTGCTGGCCGGCGCGCAGGGCCATCTGATGTCCGGCACGCCGCTGACCTTGGCCGAAACCGCCAGCGTGTTCGGCGAAATGCTCACCTTCCGCGCGCTGCTGGACGCCGAAACCGATCCCGCCCGCCGCCGCCTGATGCTGGCCTCGAAAGTCGAGGACATGCTGAACACGGTGGTGCGCCAGATCGCGTTCTACCGCTTCGAGACCAAGCTGCACGACGCGCGCCGCGGCGGCGAGCTGCTGCCGGAACAGATCGGCGAAATCTGGATGGACATCCAGCGCGAATCGCTCGGCCCCATTTTCGAGTTCACGCCCGAATATAGCGTGTTCTGGGCCTATATTCCGCACTTCGTGCACTCGCCGTTCTATGTCTACGCCTATGCGTTCGGCGATTGCCTGGTGAATGCGCTGTTCGCCGAATTCCAGGCCGGCCATGCCGACTTCCAGGAGAAATACCGCGCCATGCTGCGCGCCGGCGGCACCAAGGTGCATCGCGACCTGCTCGCCCCCTTCGGTCTGGACGCGTCCGACCCCGCCTTCTGGCGCCGGGGGCTCGACATCATTTCCGGCTTCATCGACGAGCTGGAGGCAGCGCCGCGTGGCTGACGGCGACGGCCCCCGCACCGGCGGCCCCGATCCCAGCACGCTGTTCGGCGAAATCCGCCGCATGGCGCGCACCTCCGGCGCTGTCGGCGGCATCGCCGCCCGCGTCGCCGGCGCCCGCTTGCTCGGCATCAAGGGCAACACCGGCGCGCATGCGGAGGATCTGCGCGCCATTCTCGGCGGCCTGAAGGGCCCGCTGATGAAAGTCGCCCAATTCCTGTCCACGGTGCCGGACGCGCTGCCGCCGGAATACGCACAGGAACTCGCCGAACTGCAATCGAACGCGCCGCCGATGGGCTTTCCGTTCGTGCGCCGCCGCATGCAGGCCGAACTCGGCCCGGACTGGCAGTCCAAATTCGCCGAATTCGGCCAGACCGCCGCGGCCGCGGCCAGCTTGGGCCAGGTCCACCGCGCCCGCCTGCATGACGGCACCGATGTCGCCTGCAAACTGCAATATCCCGACATGCCGAGCGTCGTGGAAGCCGACCTGCGTCAGCTCAAACTGGCGCTCGCCGTGTTCCATCGCATGGACAATGCGCTGAACAACGACGAAGTGTTCAAGGAACTTTCCGCCCGCCTGCGCGAGGAACTGGATTACCGCCGCGAGGCCGCGCAAATGCGGCTCTACACGCTGATGCTGTCGGGCGTGCACGAGGTCAGTGTCCCGGTCCCGGTGGAGTCGCTTTGCACGTCACGCCTGCTGTCCATGACCTGGCTGCCCGGCGTCGGCCTGCGCGATTTCCTGGCCACGGACCCGAGCCAGGAAGCGCGCAACGACGTCGCAACGGCGTTGTTCCGCGCCTGGTATATTCCACTCTATCGATACGGTGTCATTCACGGCGACCCGCATCTCGGCAATTACCAGATGCGCGCCGACCACGGCATCAACCTGCTCGATTTCGGCGTGATTCGTGTCTTCCCGCCGCGCTTCCTGCGCGGCGTGATCAATCTGTTCGAAGCCGTGCGTGACGATGACCGCGCCAAAGCCCGCCACGCCTACGAAGTCTGGGGTTTCGGCACGTTGACCGACGAAAAAGTCGACGTGCTGAACGAATGGGCCAAATTCCTGTACGAACCGCTGATGCAGGACCGTGTCCGCGCCATGCAGGAGACCAACGACCCGCAATATGGCCGCGAGGTCGCGCAAAAAGTCCATGCCGGCCTGCAACGCACCGGCGGCGTCCAGGTCCCTCGCGAATTCGTCCTGATGGATCGTTCCGCCATAGGCCTGGGCTCGGTGTTTCTGCGCTTGGGCGCCAAACTGAACTGGCACCGCATGTTCATGGACTTGGTAGACGGCTTCGACGAGGACGCCTTATCGGCAAGACAGTCGGCAGCTCTGTTGCAAGCTGGTGTGCCCGCCACAGCGTAGGCGCAAAAGTTTTTTGCTTCTTTTTTTCAAAAAAGAAGGCCTTCTTTTTTGAAAAAAAAGAAGCAAAAAACTTTTGCTCGTTTAACGTGCAGGCATGTTAGGCTTTTCGCATGATTGTCGCGTTGCAGAAGCCGTGGACATTGGCAAGTTTCCTGACCTGGATTGGCCGGCAGGAAGGCGAATGTGGCTTGACCATGGCGCGCGCTCATCCCAGCCCGCATCTCGGCAACATTGCTCATCGGGCCGGCACCGTGCCATACTGCGAGGCCAGCAACGCTGGTCTGCCAACCAGCCGACCATCTGCGTCGCGGAAACGAACTTTGCCCGGCCACTGTGAATCCAGCGCTGTCACCAGGTCTCGGCCCATCGCCTCCCAAAGAGTGCCGTTATTGAGTTCGTAGACACCTATCGGGACACCCCAGCCAGGCATCGGCGAAGCGAATTTCTGAGATGCCCACCGCTGCTCGATCACGTCGATATTCAAGCCGGCGTCGGTGCACAGACTAAGACTCAATACCTCTACGACACCCGGGCGATTTGTGCTCGTGTTTCGAAATGACATCGCGTGCGCTGTGCCAAATTGTTCGAGCACGCGCGTGAGCGTCGGCCAGTCGGCAGGCGCAACGTCAAGGTCGATATTCACGCTGGGCGAGATCGTCGTTCGCCCATCTTTGAACATGTTATGACAGGTTCGGTCCATTGTGATGCTCGGGATTGCGGCGACGGCAACGGACGCGATAACCGCGCTGCCGGCGAACGGAATGCCGTAACGTGCACGGCCGAGCCATCGCCCAGGCGGCCGATCGAAATCCGGACCTGCGATCGCAAACGCCCCGAACCACCTCAATGCTGACCAAAAAACCAGAGCACCCGCCGAACCCAGGCATCCCCACGCACCGAAAAGCTGAAAATATTGTAGCGCTCCAGCCAAGGTCGGCACACCGTTGACGATCGTGGGAACGCCGCCTACCGATTCCGTCCTGTCCGAACCGAGCTGTGCCAGTCCAGCCAGCCCCGCAAGAAGACCGATTGGCGCCGAACCAATCAGAAAACCTCCCGCAATTGCCGTTCTAAACCGGGTCCAGCGCCGCGCGCGATAGGTAAGCGCAACGGGCAAGCCCAGGATGAGCGTGTGGGCGAGCGTTACGGCGAACACCCACGGCACCACCCTAATCTCTTCTAAGAAACCTGCAACAATCAACGCGGGCACGAGCGCGCCTAAGAGGACAGCCCCAATCCAGGGAAGAACGTCGGAACTCCTCAAGAGTGCGATCCTGCCAGTGTCACGGTTTCGGCGTAGATATCGAAGCCGAACAATACCGCGGACCAAGCCAATCCGTAAGCCCTAGCATGGTCCGCTCAGAATTCCGCCAGTTCGTAGCTCGAATGAAATCCGGGTCTTGCGGCCGTCAGGCTCCTAGTGTCAGCCCGCTTCGCCGTTGCGTAGCCTCGCGCGGCGCCACAGCGCCGCCGCTCAACCCCGCGCCAGCAGCGACACGCCAAGTGCCAAACCAACCGGCCCCGCCAGCCCAAGCCACGCCAGCCGCGCGAACCCACGCCGCGGATGCCCCCACAGGCCGAACGCCCCGAACCCGCCGCATGCGCCGAGCCACGGATTGCAGAACCCGGAAAATCCCAGTAGCCCGATCAGCCCCAGCAGCCGCACCAGCCCGCCCGGCCGCGTCATCGGCACCGGACTGAAAAACCCGATCATGCCCGGCAATCCGAACAATCCAAACAAACCAATAACCCTGACATCATGCATCGCCCCTCCTCGCGCCGAAGTCTCGCGCCGCCGCCACGTGAACGTCTTTCTACAATGGCGGGCCGCCCGTCCCGGATTGCAGCCGGGCTACGGCGTTACGTCACCCGACATATCGGTGTTCAGCTTGCGCGGCGCCAAACAGATAAAGGTTTTTTGCTTCTTTTTTTCAAAAAAGAAGGCCTTTCCTTGCCTGATCCGGGGGTGTCGCTTCGGCCGCCAGGGTGGCCACCGCGTCATCCAGCGACAGCACCGTCTGGTCCGCGCCGCCCAGACGGCGCAGCGCCACGTGCCGGGATTCCGCCTCGCGCCGGCCCACCACCGCCAGCACCGGCACGTGGGCCAGGCTGTGCTCGCGGATCTTGGCGTTGATCTTCTCGTTGCGCGTGTCGGCCACCGCCTGCAGGCCGGCGCCGCGCAGCGTGGCCGCCACCTCCTCGGCATAGGCGCCGGCGTCGGAGACGATGCTCGCCACCACCACCTGCACCGGCGCGAGCCATAGCGGGAAGCGGCCGGCGTAATGCTCGATCAGGATGCCGAGGAAACGCTCGAAACTGCCAAGGATCGCCCGGTGCAACATGACCGGCCGGTGGCGCGCGCTGTCCTCGCCGACATATTCGGCGTCCAGCCGGTCCGGCAGCACGTAATCCACCTGCAACGTGCCGCACTGCCAATCCCGCCCGATCGCATCACGCAGCACGAATTCCAGCTTCGGCCCGTAGAACGCGCCCTCGCCCGGATTGAGCTCATACGCCACGCCGGCCAGCGCACACGCGTCGCGCAACGCCGCCTCGGCGCGGTCCCATGTGCTGTCATCGCCCGCGCGCAACGCCGGCCGGTCGGCGAACTTGATGCGGAAACTGTCGAAGCCGAGATCTTCATACACGCTGCGCAGCAGCGCCACGAACCGCGCCGTCTCCGGCGCCACCTGCGCCTCGGTGCAGAAAATATGCGCGTCGTCCTGCGTGAACGCACGCACCCGCATGATGCCGTGCAACGCGCCGCTCGGCTCGTAACGATGGCACGCGCCGAACTCCGCCATCCGCAACGGCAATTCACGGTAACTGCGCAATCCCTGGCGGAAAATCTGCACATGGCAGGGACAATTCATCGGCTTGATCGCGAGCGTCTTGTCCTCATCCTCCACGGTCGCTACGAACATGTGCTCGCGATAGCTCGCCCAGTGCCCGCTCTTTTCCCACAGCACGCGATCCACCAATTGCGGCGTCTTCACCTCGTCATAGCCCGACGCATCGAGCCGCCGGCGCATGTAACTCTCCAGCGTCCGATACAGTTTCCAGCCCTTCGGATGCCAGAAAATGCTGCCGACCGCCTCCTCCTGGATATGAAACAGATCCATTTCACGGCCAATACGGCGATGATCGCGCTTCTCCGCCTCGGCCAACTGATGCAGATAGGCATCGAGCTCCTTCTGGTCGCGCCAGGCCGTGCCGTAAATGCGGCTCAACATCGCGTTGCGATGATCGCCCCGCCAATAGGCCCCAGCCACCTTCTGCAGCTTGAACGCCGTGCCAATATCGCCGGTGCCGCGCATATGCGGCCCGCGGCATAAATCCAGCCACGCGCCCTGCCGGTAAATCGTAATCGTCTCGCTCGCCGGCAAATCGCGAATGAGCTGCGCCTTGTAACTCTCGCCACGCGCCGAAAAAAACGCGATAGCCGCGTCGCGATCCCATTCCTCGCGCTCGAACCGCGCATTGCGCGCCACGATCTCGCGCATCTTCGCCTCGATCGCCGGCAAATCCTCCATCGTGAACGGCTCGTTACGCGCAAAGTCGTAATAGAACCCGTTCTCGATCGACGGTCCGATCGTCACCTGCGTGCCCGGAAACAGCTCCTGCACCGCCTCCGCCAACACATGCGCCGCATCATGCCGGATCATGTCCAAAGCATCCGGATCACGCCGCGTAATAAACACCACGCGCGCGTCGCCCGTAATCTCGCGCGACAAATCCTGCGCCCGCCCATCCACCTTCATCGCCAAAGCCGCCTTCGCCAGCCCCGGCCCAATATCAGCGGCGACCGCCGCCCCCGTCACCGCGCCCTCGTAACGGCGCACCGACCCGTCGGGCAGCGTAATGGCAGGCATTTGTCGGGTCTCCTGGAACTGGGTGGCGTTGGCGGCAGGGGAAGGAAGGCGGGGGCTCCGCCCCTCGACCCCCGTCACGCGAATGCGTGCTGCGCACGACTTGGGTCGAGGGGGCAAAGCCCCCCGCCTTCCTTTCCCAACCCTCAACGCCGCCCGCTCTAGAAGACCGGCAAGGCTGCCGCAACCTGCGCGACGGTTAGGTCCGCCAGACGCGGCGCGCGCAGGACGGTGCTGGGGCCCTCGGGGGTGGCGTTGGCGGGGTCGCTGTAGCGGCTGAACAGCGCGACGGTGGGGCAGCCCATGACGCCGGCGAGGTGGATGGGGCCGGTATCGCCGCCCACGGCGAGGCTTGCGCGCGCGGCGAGGCCGGCGAGGTCGCGCAGGTCGGTTTTGCCCGTGAGATCGAGTGTGGCGGGTGCGAAGGTGCGGATCAGCGCGGCGGCGCCGGCGTCGGCGTCGGTGCCGACGACGACCGGGGTGACGCCGCGGGCCGCAAGGATGGTGGCGATGTCGGCGAAGCGATCCACGGGCCAGTGTTTGGCGCCGCCGTGCGTGTTGGACGTGCCGGGCGCGAGCAGCGCGTAGGGTGCTTCCAGGTGCGGGCCGCGCTCGGCGAGCCAGGACATGTCGGGGGTGACGGCGTCCACGCCGGCCTGGGCGAGCTGGGCGCGCTGGCGCGCGACGGTGGGCAGTGCGCCGCGGCTGCGGTTGCGGTCCGGGTGCGAGCATCCGGCGGCGATGCCGGACCAGGGCGGCCGGCCGGCGAGCCAGAAATAGCGCGATGAGCGGCGCGAGGTCTGCAGGTCGTAGACGAAATCATAGCCGGCCAGTTTGCCGCGCAGCTTCAGCAGCCCGGGCAGGTCGAGCCAGCCGGGGCGCGTATCGACGCGCACCTGGTTGAACCAGGGGCTGTCGAGCGCCAGCGCGACGAACGGGCCGGTGGTGAGCAGGGTGATACGGCCGTAGGGGTGGTGCGCGCGGATGGCGGCGAAGGCCGGGAACGAGTTGCAGAAATCGCCGACGGCGCCGAGCCTTATGACCAGGATGCGCTTCACCCCAACACCTCGTCGTAAACCCTGAGCGTCGCTGCCTGCATGGCCTGCACGGTGAAATGCGCGCGCACATGCGCGCGGGCGGCGGCACCGGTCGCGGAACGGTCCGCTTCGGAAAGCGATAGCGCATGGTCCAGCGCCGCCGCCAGGGCGGCCGGATCGCCTGGCGGGACGCGCCATCCGGTGCCCTCGGCCACGGTTTCGGCCGCGCCGCCGTGGTCGGCCGCCACCACCAGGCGGCCCAGCGCCTGCGCCTCGATGGCCGTGCGGCCGAACGGCTCCGGCTTCAGGCTCGGGCAGGCGACCACGTCCGCCAGCATCAGCGCCGCGGGCATGTCGTCGCACTGGCCGGCCAGCCTTAACCGGCCGGCCAGGCCCAGCCGCTCCGCCTGCTGCGTCAGCGCCGGCGCCAGCCGCTCGCCACCGCCGACGAACACGACGAACACATCCTGGCCCGGCAGCCGCGCCACCGCGTCCAGCAGCAATGCGGCGCCTTTCCAGCGCGTCAGCCGCGCCGGCAGCATCACCACGGGCGCGCCGGGCGGCAGCCGCCAGGCTTGCGCCAGCCGGTGCACCCGGTCGCCGGTGACCGCTTCCGGGTCGAACACGGAGGTGTCGACGCCACGTGGAATGATTCTGATGCGGCCTTCCGGAACCTGCAGCGCGCGGAGCCGGTCGGCAACGTAACGGCTGATCGCAATCACCCGTTCGCCGCGCGCCATGATGCTGTTGTAGAAGCGTTTTCCCGGCAGGCGCTGGTCATAGACGCCATGCCAGGTCGTCACGAACGGCACGCGCGCCCGCCGCGCCGCCCAGTAGGCCGACCAGGCCGGGGCGCGGCTGCGCGCATGCACCAGGCTGACCTGCTCACGCCTGATCACGCGCGCGAGCGCGAAACTATTCAGCCAGATATTCACCGGATCCTTGGTCATCAGCGCCAGCGTGACGTGGCGGCCGCCGGCACGTTCCAGCCCCGGCACCATGCGCCCGCCGGCGCTCGCCACCAGCGCGGTCTGTCCGGCCGCGGCGATCGCCTGCGCCACGTCCACCGTGCCGCGCTCCACGCCGCCGCTTTCCAGCGCGGGCAGGACCTGGAGAATGGTGCGGGGCGGCATGATGCGCGCCAGATAGTCGGTTTCGCCGTGTTTGTCAGTCGCCAGCCATGCGCGCGGCGCCGGCGGTTTTTGACCGGCGGGCCGGTCTGACCCGCGCCCGCTGCCATTGAACCGCATATCAGACTGACTTAGTATGAATTATAGTCGTGTAGGATTTCCCGGCACATGGTCGATGCCGCCAGTTTTGTGTATCCGCTCTCCGGCCTGGTCGTCGGCGCCTTGGTCGGGCTGACCGGCGTCGGCGGCGGGTCCCTGATGACGCCGCTCCTGCTCTATTTCGGCGTGCCAGCAACGCATGCGGTGGGCACCGATCTGCTCTATGCGGCGGCGACCAAAACCGTCGGCACCGGCGTGCATAGCGCCAGCGATTCGGTCGATTGGCGTATCGTGCGGCGCCTGGCGCTCGGCTCGGTGCCGGCGACCGCGCTCACCTTGTGGGCGCTGTCCCATGTCGGCGCGCAGAGCAAGCACGTCACCGAGGTGATCAAACTGGTGCTCGGCATCGGCCTGCTGCTCACCGCGCTGTCGATCTTTTTCCGCCGCCGTCTGGCCGCCTGGGTGGCAGCGAAATTCGGCGAGCCGTCCGACGCCAATGCGCGCTGGCTGACGGTGGTGAGCGGCGTGGTGCTCGGGCTACTGGTGTCGCTGTCGTCGGTCGGCGCCGGCGCGGTCGGCGTGACCGTGCTGATTCTGCTCTATCCGCGGATTCCGCTGGTGCGGATCGTCGGGTCGGACATCGCGCATGCGGTGCCGCTGACGCTGGTGGCCGGGGCGGGGCACTGGCTGCTGGGTGATGTGAACTGGGGGTTGCTCGGGTCGCTGCTGATCGGCTCGATCCCTGGCATCCTGGCCGGAAGCTGGCTGGCGCCGCGGCTGCCGGAAGCCGGGCTGCGGCCGGCGCTCGCGAGCGTGCTGACCGTGGTGGGCGCGCAGCTGGTGAATGTGCGGTTGCTTTGAGAAAGGAAGGCAGTGTTATTTTTTGAAAAAAAGAACCAAAAAACTTTTATCTGTTTGGTTCCGCGCAAGCTGACGACAGTCCATTCTTTCAATGAAGGCG
>Ga0116228_10003541_pt1 | contig 13729 bp, 7 predicted proteins | sample S1TSphfallax_2_FD_89694 | JGI IMG/M metagenome (GOLD analysis project Ga0116228, IMG submission 89694) | Host-associated microbial communities from peat moss isolated from Minnesota, USA - S1T2_Fc - Sphagnum fallax MG | ecosystem: Host-associated > Plants > Peat moss > Unclassified | place: USA... | reverse complement strand
GCGCGCCTGCGCGCGACCGGGGTTATCGCGAGAACCGGTCGCGCGCAGGCGCGCTCCTACAGGGGGCGTCAGAACGTGTAGCGGGCCGTTAGCTGGAGGGACCAGCGGGACTGGGCGCGGTCGTCTTCCGTGACGTATGTGCCTGGGTTGTAGTTGCCACGTGCATCCACCGGCAGCGCATAGACGTACTTGCCCGTCGTCGGGTCAACGCCGGCAAAGTTCGCCAGGCTGCGCATGTAGGGATAACCGATGTCGCGCACCTGTCCCCAGCGCTTGTTGATGAGGTTGGTGACGTTGAAGATGTCCAGGCGCAGCTCGCCCTTGTTGCCCTTGAACAGGCCGGGGATTTCCTGGCGGATGGAGAGATCCACCTCGTTGACCCACGGCGAGTGCGCGGCATTGCGCTGGGCCACGTGTCCCTGGCGATCCTTCAGGTAGCTGTCGCGACCGATGTAGCTGTAGAACTGGTCGATCACCGCTTGCTTGGTACCCTGCTGGAACAGCACCTCGCCCGGCTTCGGGATATAGGCCAGGCCCAGCGGTGACGACGTGCCGGTGGCGGCGATGCCGCTGACGTCGTTGCCGAACACCCAGCTGTACGGCTGGCCGGTGTGGCCGTCGTAGAACGCCGAGATGCTGGTGTTGTAATCACCGAAGAAGCGATGCTGCCAGCTCAGCGAGGCAATGATACGGCGCTGGATCTCGAAGTTGCTGTGACCGGTGGCGTCGGCGTTGGGATTGAACACGGCATCGTTGGCCCACGTGCTGGCGGCTACCTTCTCGTTGCCCGAGCTCACGTCCTTGGAGCTGCCGAACACGAAGCCCAGCGAGCCGGACCAGTCGGAGTCGGATGTGAACGGCTTGGACAGCTGCAAGGTGCCGTAGGTGGCCTGGCCCTGGCTGGTATTGCTCAGGTAGATCACGTTGCCGAAGCGCGGGTCGCGATTGGCGCGCGGCGAAGCGCAGATGCCGCTCTGTGTGGCGCAGATCGCCTGCCCCGAAGCGCTCTTGCCCACGGTGCGGAAGGCGGCCGGATCGGTCGTGGTCCAGTAGCTCTGGCGACCGTCCGGCAGCGCGCCGGTGGCGGCGCCGAGGTTGAGATCCTGGAAGCGCACGGCGTTCTTGGTCTCAAGATGCTCGACTTCGGCGGTGAGCACCAGGTTCGACCAGGGCAGCTGATGATCGAAGCCCAGGCTGGCCTTCCACACCGTGGGCATCTTGAAGTTGCGGTCGGTAACGTCGACCTCGGGCGAGCCGCCCTTGCGCACGTTGGAAGGAATCAGCGGGTTCGACGGATCGGCGCTGAAGCCCGTGCCGTTCGATGCCGAGTAGCTGGTCAGCGACAGACCGTTGTTCGTATACGGGTTGGACAGCCACACGCCCGGAGGGGCACCTTCGGACAGGCCGATGCCGCCGCGCAGCTGCGTGGCGCGCTCGGTGTCGAAGGCGTAGTTGAACGAGGCGCGGGGTTCCAGCACGCCGTTGCCGTCGATCGTCGCGTTGTTGGGGTAGCCGGGGAACGCCGCGTTGAACACGGGGTTGGCCATCGGCGAGTTGCTCACCTTGGGCAGGTCATAGCGCAGGCCGTACTGGAGCGAGAGGTTGCCGAGCTGCCAGGTGTCCTGGGCGAAGAAGCCCCACTGGGTCAGGTCCCACTTGGCCGCGATGCTCGACAGGTCGCCATCGGTGGGGCGGTATACCGAATAGCTGAAGTAGTTGCGGCTGGCGAAGGCGTCGATGCTCGGGAATACATAGGCGCCGAACTCGGTGCGGCCGAACAGGTTGTAGAACTCGTCCCGCTGGTAATCCACACCGGCCTTGATCGAATGGTCGCCCACGTTCCAGGTGCCGGCGAAGAAGCCGTTGTAGGAACGGATGCCAAGGATGTTGTAGTGGCGGAACTCTTCCTCACCCAGGTTCACTGACGGACCGGTGATGGTGTTACCCGTGATCGTGCCGTTGGTATACACGCGTACCTGCGGCTGGCGCGTGGCCACCGTCGGTGAGGCGTCGTACTTGGAGTACGAGAATGAGCCTTCGGTGGAGAAGCTGTCATTCCACTCGTCGTACGCGTTCAGCACCCACTGCGAGTCCTCACGGTGCTTGGTGAACCAGTAGCTGGAGAGGCTGAGGCTGGGCGAGGTGGACGAGGTGCTGTAGCCGTTGAGGTTGGGCTGCTCGCTCTTGGTCTTGTCGTAGCGCAAGCTCACGCGGTGGCCATCGGCGATGTTCCAGTCGATCTTGAACAGGCCGCGCTTTTCTTCCTGGTTGGCACCGCTGGCCGTGGCCGTACCGGGGTTCATGCCCAGCCGCGAGGCGATGGACGAGATCCGGTCGATGTCGGCCTGGCTGATGGGCACGATATTGCCCTTGCCCGAGCCCAGCGGGCCGAAGTTGGGTGCGGCGGCGACGGTCTTGGACTTTTCCAGGCTGGCGAAGAAGAACAGCTTGTCCTTGATGATGGGGCCGCCGAAGGTGGCGCCGGCCGTCCACTGGCGGGTGTAGCCCTTGAATTCGTTGCCGGCGCGATCGTCGCCCACCATGTTGGAGGCGTTGCGATACACGTAGTAGGTAGAACCGTGGAAGTCGTTCGTGCCGCTCTTGGTCACGATATTGATGTTCGCGCCCACGGCCCGCTTGTTCGCCACGTCGTAGTTGGCCGTGGAGATGTTGTAGGCCTCGATGGCATCCAGTGACACCGGCTGGTTCAGCGCGGGGAGGCCGTTGTCTTCCAGGCCGAACGAATCGTTCGTCGGCACCGAGTCGATGGTGATGTTGTTGTAGCGGCTGTTCTGGCCCAGGGCCGAGATCTCGCCCTTGCTTTTGTTGGTGATGTTAATGGTGGGATTCAGGCGGGCGATATCCTGGATCGAGCGGTTCGGCACCGGCAGCACGTCCAGCTGCTGGCGCGACACGCGCACGCCCATACCCTTGTTGTCGGCATTGAAGGTCTGGGCCATCGCCACGTCGGAGGCATTGGCGTGCACCTGCACGTTTTCCAGGTTGGTCGCCGTAGAGGCCGGGGTGGTCAGGGACAGGTCGAGATTGGTGTCCTGAGCCAGTTGGAGGTACACCCCATCACGCTCGGCCGTGCCGGAGGGCGTGGTGGCGATGATGTTGAACGGGCCGCCCAGGCGAAGGCCCTGGGCGCGGTACCGGCCGTCGGCGTCGGTGGTGACCTCGCGGGTGGTGCCCGAGGGTACGTGGACGATCTTCACGGAACCGCCCACCACAGGCGCACCCGCGGCATCCAGCACGCGGCCACTCATGGAGGAGGAAGTGTTCTGGGCGTGGACGCCGCCCATGGCGAACAAGGCGGCAATGGCCACGCACAGCGTGCGGCGCCGGACAAGAGATTCCATGTTTTTCCCTGGCAGTAGGCGGACGGTTGTCCGCAAGAAGATCGCGGACGCGCACGGTAGACCGGGAAAATATACGAGTAAAGTCAAAATTCTTGCGATATGGTGACTGCCCTCGGCGGCATCGCGATTCTGTGCGCTAGGTAACAGATGCCATGTAGGAGCGCGCCTTGCGCGCGACCGGTTCAACACGGCATCCTGTCGCGCGCAAGGCGCGCTCCTGCAGAAGCCGTACCAGACCAGCCACATCTTCCAGCAAGATTTTACGATTGGCCAGAAGGCATTTGGCAGACATGTCGCTACGACACATCGAAGTATCCAGGGGAGGATGTTTCCATGCCGCGCATCACCACGCGCAATGTGCTCTTCATCGTGGCAACACTGCTCTCCGCATGGCTTGCCCATGCGATGGCCTACCTTACCCATGAATACGCGCACTCCATCGCCGCATGGCTGCTGGGGTGGATGTCATCGCCCTTCGATATCGACTATGGCCCCCCAAGCCTTGGAAACCTGCTTTTTCTTGGTGACGTGTCCGACAACGTCAGCTATGACCCGATCTTTGCAGCAGGGCAGGGCGTCCGCGCTGCACTGATTGCGCTGGCCGGGCCGTATGTCGGTAACGGTTTTCTGTACGTTGTCCTGGCTATCCTGATCAGCAAATGCCCAGCCACTGGTTATCGCTACCTTGGCATGCTGCTCTACTGGCTGGCTCTCATGTGTGCTGCCAATGTGTGGAGCTACGTGCCCATTCGAAGCATCACCACGCATGCCGATATCGCGCTCGCAGCGCGTGGGTTCGGGGTATCGGTCTGGGTGTTTCTGCCGTTAGTTCTGTTGCCATCGCTTGCCATTGCCTGGCATTTTTTCTTCCGGCTGTTCCCTGTTGTCTATCCGCGTCTGGTGGGAGATTCCGTGACAGACTTCGTTGTGCTTATTGCTTATACGGGGTTCTGGTATTTCTCGTTCTTTGCGGGGTCTGATGTGATCGATGGGCGGTATGGGACGGTATCTCAGGTTCTAGCCATTGTGTCGCGCTACGTTATGTTTCCGCTTTGCGTGGGTTGTCTTTGGACGATGCGGCGACCGGAACCGGCAGCGGCTGATAGGGGCGAGCGGTGAAAGGTCGCGTGGAAGGTGCGTGCCTGCGATGGGTTTTCGAGAAACAGGCTTTAGCAACGTACCTTGTGCGGATACATAGAGACTGAGGTGGTGAAAAATCCATGCTGAAACGAGTGGCTGGGGCGCTATTGGGTGTATCCATGGTCATGTGCCCTGAGGTAGACGCCTCGGACGCGCCTTCCATCCGGAGCGTCAACGTGTGCCAGCTTTTCCAGCATAGAAACGAGGCCTTTGCCGGTCGGTTGCGCGTAACGGCAAAGGCATGGGTGGATCTGGGGCATGGTGCCATGTTGAAAAGCGCCTCGTGCGAGCAAGGCGAGACTGTCGATTTCCGTTTTTCGGACAACCATCCGAAGAATGCGCGAACCGCGGCATTTGACCATATGTTGACCGGCAATGTGATGGATCACTCGCTTCGTATCTTCGACGTCCGGGCCGTGGGGCGGTTCACCCGTGCTTCCGTGGCGAGCGACCATGGGATGTTCGTGATTGAAGATGTGGAGTGGTTTCGACGGTCGGAGGGATCACCCGATCATTGACTGCATGCAGGTCATACCAGCGGGAACCCCTGCCGTGCTCTTTACCATTGAGTCGGAAAATACCCCCGTCTCCTGGGATCAGCGCAGGGGTATACGATTGTTGCGAATGTTCTTAATCTGTTAAGATGGCCGCCCAAACGATGAGCCAGCTCCCAGGCAAGCCCCAGTCGTGACATACACGGGCGCTCTGCGTGAGCGTCCCGGGCTTTCCGCTTCTCGGGGTTTACAGCATGTCTCATCGTCTTCAGGGCCATTTCCGGCCTTCCTTGCTTTGTCTCGCTTTGGCAGCAGCGCTGCCAGTGGTCGCGCATGCGCAATCCACCACGGAAGGCGACAGTCATGATGGAAGGAACAAGAAAGCCACGACGCTCGACGCGGTCAAGGTGCAGGGCCAATCCGCGCCCACCTATACAGTCAACGAATCCGCAGCCACTACACGATTGCCACTCACGCTACAGGACACGCCGCAGTCCATCAGCGTCATCACCGAGCAGCGCATCAAGGACCAGAACCTGACCAGTCTTCGTGCGGTGCTGGATAACACGACCGGCGTGAATTCCACCGCTTACGATTCCGAGCGTGTGGTGTTCTGGTCGCGTGGTTTCCAGATCGAGAACATGTCGTACGATGGCGTGCCTATCGCATCCAGCCTCAACATCAGTTCGGCGGATTCGTCGCTTGATCCATCGATCTACGAGCGTATCGAGATCGTGCGTGGTGCCACTGGCCTGCTGAGCGGTGCGGGCAGCCCGTCGGCCATGATCAACTTCGTGCGCAAGCATGCGGACAGCCGTACACCGGAAGCCGATGTGTCCGTTAGCTACGGTTCGTGGAATACGCAACGCGAGACGGTCGATGCGTCTACACCGCTCAACGCCTCGGGCAGCGTGCGTGGCCGCTTCGTGGCGGCGCATCAGGATGGCGACTCCTATATTGATCGTTATCACAGCCAGAAGAACGTGGCCTATGGTGTGATCGATGCGGACCTGGACGAGAACACGACGCTCAGCGTGGGCTACGACTGGCAGAAGACGCGTCCCACGGGGGTGACATGGGGCTCGTATCCCGTGCTGTTCTCAGACGGGGGCTTCATTAAATGGCCGCGCGGCTTCTCTTCGGCTGCGGACTGGACCCACTGGAACAACACCACGCAGACGGGTTTCGTCGATCTGAAACACAGCTTCGACAACGGCTGGCAGATCCATGCCATGGCAAGCCATCGCAAGACGAATGCCGACTCGGCGCTTTTCTACGTTTTCGGCGCACCGGACCGGCAGACGGGCGAAGGACTCACTCCCTATGCCTACAAGAGTTTCCAGCGCGGCAGTCAGAACAACGTGGATGTCTACGCATCGGGCCCCTTCTCGGCCTTCGGTCGCGAGCATGAACTGGTCGTAGGCCTCACCGATTCGCACTATCGCACCGATTACTTCGATTACCCGCACGGCGATCTTCCGGATATCGGCAATTTCCTGGCATGGAATGGCAGCTATCCGTACCCGGATTTTTCGTCGTCCAGCGAACGCGTGTCCATCGCCCGGACGGAGCAAAGCGGTGCATACGCAGCAGCCCGCCTTAGTCTCGCCGATCCGCTCAAGCTTGTGGTCGGTGCGCGATATGCTCGTTGGAAGAACGATACCAACGACAGCACGTCCGGTATTTATCACCTGAAAGCCAGCAAGACGATCCCGTATGCCGGCCTGATCTACGACATCACTCCCGATTACTCTACATTCGTCAGTTACACGCAGATCTTCGACCCGCAGAACAACCGTCGGGCAGATGGAAGCTATCTTCAGCCGGTATTGGGTACCAGCCGCGAGGTTGGCATCAAGGGGCGGTACTTCGACGGGGCGCTCAATACCTCGCTAGTGTTCTTCGATACCCGGCAGGATCACGTAGCCGATGCGTTGCCCGGCGTCTACCTGCCCGACGGCACCACGCAGGCTTACCGCTCGGTGGATGGCACGCGCTCGCGAGGCTACGAGTTCGAGGCATCCGGCGCACTCACGAGCAACTGGAACGGCACGCTGGGCTGGTCGCACTTCAACGTGAAGTCGCCGGATGGCGGCGCACTTCGCCCATCGCTGCCACGCACGCTGGTCCGCGTGTTCAGCACCTACACGCTGCCGGGAGCATGGAGCGGTCTGACCGTGGGTGGCGGCGTGAACTGGCAGGGACCGTCCAAGGCCGATATCGATGATGGTCACGGCGTGGTCCGGCTGTATCAGTCATCGCAGACCCTGGTCGGCGCCATGGCCCGCTATGCGTTCGACGATCACGCCTCCGTGCAGTTCAACGGCGACAACCTGTTGAACCGGAAGTATTTCGTGCTCGATGACGCCAGCAATCTCTACTACGCGCCGGGCTCCACCTGGACGGTGTCGTTCAACTACAAGTTCTTCTGACCGGTTTCACCGGGCGGTGGGCCTCATGGCCGTCGCCCGGCGCTGACCGCTCATGCCCGTCGCTCAACGACGGGCATGATCCTGCGCCACATCAGGCGCTTTCGATTTCACGCTCCCTGCGCATGGCCGCTGACGTGGCCTGCATGCGATATTCCATGAGCAATGGCGAAGGAATGCGGCTGTCCCGATGCATGCGGCACAGCTGCAGGATGGAGCCGGACACGCCACTCATCAGCCCCGGATTGTAGGCATCTCGCGCGAGGCCACCGACGATGCCGTGTTCCTCGATGCTGGAGAGGATCAGGGCCATGCCGGGCATGGCGGCTACGGGCACCAGCGACGGATCGATATGCGCAGCGCGCTCCAGTAGTTCCCAGGTGCTGAGGTCGCCGTGGCATAGCGTATGGCTGTGGCCCCAGCCACCGCGCGCAGCGGCGGCGACGGCGCGGCGCAACGCATGCAGATGACGCGGGTGGCGTGTGCGTTCGTAAAGATCGCATGCGGCGAAACCGATGCCGACGCTGCCATGACACCAGCTGTCGGCGAAGTCGCGGCTCTCCGGCTTGCGGACATCGAGCCAGTTTGCCGACGGCTCGTGGTAGAGGGATTCCTCGAAGTCGAACGCCAGCTCACCCAGGGCAAGCCAGCGATGGCGATCCTCGTCACTTCCCGCATCGCTCAGGCCCAGCCGCGTCAATGCCCAGCCGGTGCCGGTGGCGCCGTGAGCGAAGCCACCCAGTGGTTCATCGAATACGGAGGCCGGCCAGCGCGCGCCTCGTTCGTCGATGATGGCTGTCGATTCCAGATACCGGCCGGCACGCGCGGCCACGGCCAGCCAGCGCGTGTCGCGCGTGGCTTCGGCAAGGTTGAGCAAGGGGACGATGGCACCGCTCACGCCTTCGAGGATGTCGAGGATCCGTTCGCCTTCCCATTGCCTGGCTTCCAGGCGCGCGGCCTGCTCCACGGCATCGTGCAGGTAGCCCGAGTCCGGGCGCAGGTGGTCGAGGGTGAGCCATGCCTGCACCTGCGAGGCCAGGCCGACGAAACCACCTACCGCATCGGTGCCGTCTATTCGCTCCGATGCCCTGAGTACGCGAAGGGCGCCTTCAAGGGCTTGCTCCAGTCCTTCCACAGCATCGGCGCGGCCGCTGTTCATTTCCTCGATGTAGCACGCCAGCGTAACGGCGATGCCACTCATGCCGACATAGAGGTTGGGTTGTAGCGTGCGCATCGTCCAGCCGCTGCGGCCGAGCACGGGGCTGATCCATGTGATGGTGCCATCGTCGCCACGTACGGAGAGATGCAGGAGCTGCTCGATGGTCTGCCGTGCCAGTTCCCTCCGGCGCCGGTCCAGATCCCGTGCATGCGGTTGGCGGGCCGCCAGATCGTAGGGGAGGCGTTTGTCGTCGTTCAGGCGCACGTTGAGATGCGCCGTGACCAGTGCACCACGGATGGTCAGCTCTTCCAGCTCCACGCGCATGCTGGCCCAGGCCTGGAATACGTCGTCGAGCTGGGCTCGATCGAGCATGCTGGCGAACACCGGAATGTCGCCGAAGCGCAGGTCGTCGATTTCGCAGGCGATGATCGCCGGATCGGAAGGGGCCATGGGCATCACCTCCGCATTGCGTGTCATCAGGTCGTTGGCGCGGTCGATGGCCGCCTTCTCGTCATGCAGCGATGCCGGGTGCCAGAGCATCCGCATCACTTCCACATAGGCCTGCGTGGGACGCAGGATCTGCCGGATGCGGCAGCCGACGAAGGCATGCAGCAAGGGCATCAGGGCGCCACGGCGATGCATCTGCATCAGCCGTTCGGTCAGCGTGAGGAAGCCGGTGACGATGTCCTCCCAGAAGCGGGAAATGTCGGGGTTGTCGCATGGGTGGTTTCTGGCGGCATCGATGTCGACGCTGACGAGCCCCACGCGTGCGTGGGTGGTGCCCGCGTTGATGATCTTGGGCGCCTGCACCTTCGGCTGTTCGCCCTGCAACGCGCCGATGGCGGAAATGTCCACGCCATCCATGCCCAGCGTCGGCGAACGGAACGGCGCCAGTCCGGTACGCAGAACCGACGAACGGATCAGCTCCTGGGCCAGATCCACCGCTTCGCCCTTGCCCGTTGGTGGCAGGGGGAATTCAATGACGAAGAGGCTTTCCACGTCCACCACGTAAGGGGTGATGGACGATGCGATGAGGTTTTCGTAGTGGATATCCGTACCGCCCAACAGGCGCATCACGGCCAGCCAATGCCCGATATTGCGGTAGAAGACCGTCAGCTCGGCATCGTCGGCGCAATAAATATGATCGACGTGATGGGCCCAGCCATAGCTTCCCCGATCGAGTACGGCTGGTACGCGAATACGCGTGGCATCGCCCTGGAAGATCGTTTCGAGGAAGCGTTCGAGGGTGGCATCCACGCGCAGCGAGCGCGGCTTGTACATCAGCGTGCCGCCGGCGAAGCCAAGCTTTGCGACGGATTGTCCCGATTCGTGGACGTCGCCTTCGCCAAGATGCAGCGTATGCAGCGCGCCGAGGTCGGTGCCTGCAAAGGTGGAGAGCAGGTCGCGGTCGGCGTGCAGTCGTTCGAGCATTGCAACGATGGCGCGGCGTTGCTGGTCGAGGGCGCGGAACAGACGGGGGGCGAGTACGGGGTAGCGGCGACCTAATGCAGCGATGAAATCGGCGGTCAGCGCTTTTTCGATGAAGGCGGCAAAGCGCTCTTGTTCCGTTCCGTCGGGAAGTTCGCCGCCGAGTTTCGCGGCATGCAGTTCCAGAAGCAGAACGCGGTTGAGCTTGCGCTCCGCGTTGGATATCAGGGCCTTGTCGGCCACTTCGGCAACACGTTGGCGTTCCGTGTCGTCCAGGCCGGGCTGAGCGGCGATGTCTGCGGCGAGCTGCCGACGCACGTCGGCCGAAAGGTAAGCAATGACCGGTGCGAAGGCGTTCAGCGGCGCGGAGGCGTCCATGGACTGTCCCGTGAATCCCGAAAGGGTGCCCGGTGTGGGCGAGAGATAGCCGTGGCGGCCTGCCACGGCTATCGCCACTACCGCTGGTCAGTTAGCAGCAGAAGCCCGGCCGGGAGGCCGTACACGAGCTGCAGTTCGTACCGATGGCCACTTCGGGGTTGGTCATCGCGTTCATCGTCTTGGCCAGGCCCTCGGTGTAAAGCGAGCCCGCCGGATTGTCGTACCCACCTACGCTATCGGCACCACTCAACCAACCCGCAAGGATCTTGTCGGTCTGCATTGGAGTACTCCCTGGTGTTATGGGTCTGCGCCCGGAACGAGAAGGACGTGCATCGCAGCGGGCGCTTCTGCGACGACGCCATCGGACCATTCTGAAGAGTCCCGGACAAAGACATGGGAGAACTTGCCGAATTTACATGTAAAACGTGGCAGGTAATTTTCGTAGCCGTCTGGCACGATGCCCCTGACGCCACCGGAGGGGATGGACGTATCGATGATCCTGAGGCGTTTCATCCTGCGGCATAAGACACTGGTTTCCGGTGCCGTGGCGCTGTCGGCCACCAGTGCACTGGCAACCATGATGCTGCTCTCGCACATCAACGAGATGGCCGCCCACGGACTGCCTGCCGATCCCATGCGCACGCTGCTTGCAGGTGCCGGCTGGCTGCTTGCGGTGCTGGCGGCCAGCACGGTGTCGCAGTTCATCCTGGCGCGGCTTGGCGGCGAGCTTGTGGCGCAGCTTCGCCTGGATCTCTCCCGTCGCTTCATCGAACTGGAGTACGAAAAGCTCGCCAACGACAAGCACACCATCTTCGGTTCGCTCATCGAGGATGTGGCGAGCATCGCACCGCTGGTACTGGTTGCCCCTTTGCTGGCCTACAACGTGCTCCTGGTGGCGCTGTATACCGTGTACCTGGGGAGCATTTCCCTGCCGTTGCTCGGCGTGCTGCTGGCGTTCCTCAGTACCACCATGACCGCATCGCTTGTGCTGGAACGATTCCTTAGGCGACGCTTTGATCGCCTGCGCGAGGCCAATGAAAAGGTATTCGAATATTTTCGTTTTCTGAGCGAAGGCAAGAAGGAGATGACGCTCAATACAGAGCGGGGCAGGCATGTCGAGGAGGCGCTGATCCGTCCGGCCATTGATCATGCGCGACGGCTCACTGTCCAGGTACACACCGGACTGGGCTTCAACGAAGCCTGGTCGTCGGCCGCGCTCTATGCATCCGTATTCGTCATCGTCTATCTCGGCTATGTCGTTCTGTCGCTGCCGCAGGCGACTTTGCTCCGTTTTGTCATCGGTGCATTGTTCCTGAGCGGGCCGGTGGCTTTCATCGTCAGTGCAGCGAGGCAGGTCGGGGCAGGGACGGCCAGCCTTCGCCATCTTCAGAAGGTGGGTCTTGATTTGGATCGCGATGCCTTGCCTGCGTCGCACCGGGTGAATCGCGGAAGCGAACCATGGCAAAGCATGGCTCTGCGTGGCGTCAGCTATGCGTATCCCGGCGAGATGGATGGGCGTATTGCCCTGGGACCCCTCGACCTGGAAGTCAGCAAAGGCGAGCTTCTTTTTATCGTGGGAGGCAACGGAAGCGGAAAGTCCACACTTCTACTCCTTCTGGCCTCGCTGATCACACCCCATACCGGTGAGCTCATTGTCGACGGTCTCGCGGTCGGGCTGGACCGTCGGCGGCACCGTAGCCGGTTCACCGGCGTGTTCGGCGATTTCTTCCTGTTTCCCCATGTGCTCGATGATCGGGGTGATGTGCTACCTGATGAGCGGACCAGGGCCTTGCTGGATTCGCTGGGTCTTGGCTCTGTGGTGAGCGTAGAGAACGGCGAGCTATCGAAAATCACGCTTTCGACGGGGCAACGCAAACGCCTTGCCCTGCTCCAGTGCTACGCCGAGGATCGCGAGATCTTCTTCTTCGACGAGTGGGCCGCCGACCAGGATGTGCATTTCCGCGACTATTTCTATTGCACGCTGCTTCCCGAACTCAAGGCAAAGGGCAAGACCGTCGTGGCCATCAGTCATGATGACCGCTACTTTCATGTCGCCGATCGGGTGATCAAGCTCGACGCAGGCCAGATCGTCTCCGATACACGGCAGCGTCGCGGCGTGGACCTTCCAAGGGAGTCCGTGCTCTCCCCGGAGTAACTCCTGTGTCAGGCCGAGGTCGCTGAGGGCAGCGCGCCTACACTCCATGGGGCCAGGAAGCGACAGGTCTGAATAGGGGGCTTGCGTAGCATCCACCGGCAATGGCCGTGACGGCCGATGTGGCCCACTTCTATCCCCATGCCTCTTGATCTTCCTCTGGACCACACTCCTTCTGCCTATGTCGCTTCGCAGAAACAGACGGTCCTGCAATCCGATGCCGAGAACGTTGCGGCGGCTGCATGGCTCGATCTGCGCCAGGATGGCGCGTTCAAGCGATTCTGCCGGGACTACGACAGCGATCCGGATTCCTTGACAGCGCATCCTGATGGAAGCTTCTCCCTGCAAAGTCCGGTGCCGCACGGAATGCTGGTCACATTCTTCCGTCCGTTCGGCATCAACGGGCAGCTGGCCGTGCCCTTCTCGGAGATGGCGGATGCATTTCGCTGGAGGCCATCGCTGGACGTCCTGTTGCGTCACACGTACGCCTTGAACAGGGACGTGGGGCGCGACGACATCGGTGTCTCCAGAATCAATGGTGTTGAAGCCATGGATATGCTTCTGCGCGCAGGGCCGGTAGCGACCGATGCCGGTGCCCGGGCATCTGCCTTCAAGTTTCTTGATGTCTTTTCCGCGTTGTACCGGGGTGACGAAGAGCAAGCGTCGCCGCCCGTCACCCTTGCGACGTTTTCCCACCGCTTTCAGGCAGACGCCAATCTACGTTATCTCGCGGGCTGGATAACCAGTCAGCCTGCCGACACCCTGCCACCACGGGCCGCGCTGAAGGCTGTAGGGAAACTTGCTAGGATGGTGCAGCAAGCCTACGTGGCGGACCTGCCGCTATCGACTGACGAGTCAACACAGACAAGGGAGTACTTCATCGATTACGTCAGGCGGCGTGTCGCTCCTGCGGCGGTTGCCGACCATATCCGCGTGGCACCCGGAACGATCGATTTTGCAGCCGATGTCCTTTATTGGACAGCCAGCGACGAGGCACGCATGCGGCCGCTTCCCCTGTGGCCTGTGCAGGTACCGGTACCTCCGGAAACGCCATATCCGTTCGTTGATTCCCGGGCCCCCACTCCTGCATCCGTGGACAATCCTGCGCCGATTGCACCGGCACGATCCCGTGTCAACGACACGGAGCATGGCATACGACATGAAGGGCGAGAGCATGCCGACGTCGT
>Ga0116228_10003540_pt1 | contig 13730 bp, 7 predicted proteins | sample S1TSphfallax_2_FD_89694 | JGI IMG/M metagenome (GOLD analysis project Ga0116228, IMG submission 89694) | Host-associated microbial communities from peat moss isolated from Minnesota, USA - S1T2_Fc - Sphagnum fallax MG | ecosystem: Host-associated > Plants > Peat moss > Unclassified | place: USA... | reverse complement strand
GTCAAAACATTCTTGACCCACGAATGTTTACCAAATTACACTGGTTGATCTATAAAATTCGTTAAAATTCTTGCTTCTTTGGGCTTCCATAACATTCTCGCACCAAGAATGTCATAACTATGCATTTAACAACTTTGTACCTTGCTTTGTGAACAACACTTTCAGTTGTTTCAAAACAATGTGATATTATCCCATATTGCATTATTATTAAATAATGTTTGTGGGTTCACTTGTTTTTCACTTTCAACAAATTGAACATTACTTTCACATGCCAACAAAATTAATAAGCAAATGACCTTGTTTCAAAAGTCAAAATTATAAAAACAAATTAAATAGTTTTTTTTTCCTTTTTTCCTTGGTCACACCTCCCCCCCTACCCCATGCTAAACACTAGATTTATTGGTTAATATTTTCTCATATTGTAAATTTACAAGCACTATTTTTTGTTGTTGTTAAAAGTAAGAGTAGACATGTTGCATTGCCCCAAAGTGTAGATGGGTTGCAATCACATAACACATATAATAAGGTGCAATCACACTAACATGCACCATCAATGGTCATAACCATTACTCAAATTGTAAAAAAACAAAAGAACTACAAATGGATTTTTTTTATACAATATTATTTTCAATATATTAGTATAAATATTAATAAAAAATAGAATCAATTTAATGAATTAAAAATACATAAGCAATTTTTTTGGGGTCCAAGCATGGTAAAGTGGACCAAAATGTATGTCCACCCAAATCCAAATTTTAAATATGAATGTTTTTCAACATAAACATAAGAAAATAGATTCAAAACTTTTTAAAAGTTTCATTATGGAAGCTTCCATGCTTCCATTGAGTTTTGATGAGTTGAATACAAAATTTGAAAAACTTTAGCACAATAAAAGTAGGTAATTAGTAGGAATGAAATGAATAGGTTAATATCGTGTTCATTTTTACTTCTACATTACACGTTAAATATATTTTGATTCTACAATGAAAAATTTAAAAATCTTTTATTACATTTAGCATGCCATTGATTGGAAATTGAAATAGATCCAATATATAATCTACTTATGCTTGAACTTTAATCTACTTTGTAGGTTGTGACATCTATTTGAATTTTGATGAATATATACAAACCTACTTTAAACATAAGATTTATAATGTAGTTTTAGCAAAGTAAAAAAACTTCATATACCTAAACATTAAAGTAATAATATTCTTAAATTCAATATACCAAGGCCTACTTGATGGCCACTTTCCATTTATAATGTAGGGTAATTCTTTATTACCATGCTTTTACCCTATGCTACTTCATGAATGTTTTTGAGCAATAATTAAGTAGTAAAAACATGCAAAACACAATTTTTATTATTATAAATGACATAGGAATTCAAGTAGTGGTGAATCCATGACCTAATTTAGGTTCTAAACAACTACATTAACCCCTTCTTTGTTTGTTTCATGTAATTAAGGTAAATGCATGTGAAGAATGTCATTTTTCCTAATTATCTTGAAGCTCTTTAACCCTAATTTTGTTGCAAGGGCCTAAGGAATGTGATCCAAGTTTGCAAAATTTTGATTTTGCCAAATTATATTTGCTACTAATACCACTTGTCAAATCTAGGAATGTTAAAATTTGATAGTAAAAAAAATCACATCTGAATTTGCTTAGGAACTACAATGATACCATGGACAATAGAAAACATTAAAACTCTATTAAATTCCAACCAAGACTTGTTTGACACATATAAAGCCACATGTATGTGCACACAAAAACAAGACAAATTTTTTGCAATGAACAACCAAACCCCAAACACCTTGGTCATTACATCTTGGTGAAATTATTGGCACAAAATGCTTTATATTACAATAGGGTCATAACAACCACAATGCATGTGAGGTGGCAAATTGGTGAAATTTTTGTAATTAAGGAGATGCATTTGTAGTATATATTAACATTCCAAAATGAAGGGAATTTTTCTCCATTTATGCAACTTAGAATGTAAATACTTAATAGATGAAAAAATAATTGGAAAATAACAAAGAAGATGCCACCTCATTATATAATTCACTATGTATTAATTGGCACAATATATGCCAACCTTTAATTTTTGTGCACAATATTTTGCAAAGGTCTATATTTGCAAATTTGATATTTGGTGATAGAGTTGACAATTGGATGGGGCTTCTAAATTGATCATTTTTCTTTTAGTCTAATTAATCAAAAATGGGTTACACAATTCAAAGTTAATTTAATATAATTGGTTTTTTTTTTTCCCAAGCTAGAGTTACCTTGTTGACTTTTTAATTTTTAAAGGTGGTAATATTAACCAATTATCATTAGATAAAAACACAATCAAAAGAGCCACCCAAGTAAATGGACATTCTTTCAAACTGCATTTTTGTATGTTTGAAAGATCACAACTAAAGCATAATAGTTTGGATTGTGATAATTTTTTTTGAAATATTTCCCATTCATTGCAAAATTTACATGTTCAAAGTTTGACACAAATAAAAATAAAATCCATGTTCAAAACATTCAAATTTCAAGAGTGGACAATTTTCTTTTTTTCAAATGTCATTTTTTTACCAAATGTGCACCATTCCTTCTTAAAATTGGAGAGGATTTAAACATTGATGATTAAAAGGAAAAAGGACTTAAACTGATGAAAATTGTTTTTATAATCGAATTTAGCATATTTGGTTATAGATTTTGAAAATGTGCTTCTAACAAAAGTTATTTGTGTTTATGTGATAGAGGGCATGAATGTCGCAACCTTAGCTTTGGACTCATGACCAAAGTAAGGGCTTACAAAGGTGCGAGCCAAGAGTGAAGCCCAGGAATCACATTTCATGCTCCTGAGAATGTGGGAGGGTGTGAGGAAATGAACCTCCACACTCCCAATTGAGCTCCCATTTTGGGAGTTGGAGTCCAAATGGACTTCCAAATTTTCAAAGTGCGATTACAGGGGTCAAAACCCATTGGATTGAAGAGTTCCTTATATCATTGGAAAGCTCTTAGAACTTAGATGTCTAAAATGAGCTTGCATGACCCATTTGGGTACTTAAAACATAAGTTATGGCCAAAAATCAAGAATCGCCTTGATTTCCTTGGGTGCAGGTGGCGTGTCACATACCGTTGGAAAGCTCTCAATGAGGGCTAAAACTTTGCTTTAGAACTCACCTCAATTAAAGGTCTGCACACAAAGTTATGGGCCTCCAAAGCCATAGGAGTCTTAATTTTTGGGAATTTTGGAATTTTTGCTTAGGAGTCCCAAGACAATGACATTTGGATGTTAGCCCCATGGCTAAGCACAAAGACTATTATAAGGGAGAAGGTGGTGGCTTTCCCCAATTTTGGGCCGTGGTGAATCTTGTGAATTTATGTTTACACGTGGCTTGTCCATGCACCAAAGGTGGTCTAGCTACACATTAACCAACTTGTTGTTTGGTTTGTGTAGGTCCGTGTAAGTAATTGATTTGCTTCTCAATCTTCCTAGTCCCCATCCTGAAACTCCAACATGCCCCTCTACCACCGAAGTGTTGTGAGCTAGGGAATGTGCCCTAACTCCTTTTCCTTCCATTGTCATCACCTTTGGACTCACAATTGAGTCCATCAAGGAGCTTGGGGGTGCATTAATGAATGCATAATATATATGATACAAAATCAATTTTTAGTCAAAATGTATTTATATCTAAAATGTAATGTTAAAAGGGTATTCGAAATATAATTATTTAAGTTATAAACCACACAAAAATGACATATGTCATGTGTAGTCCTTGGAAAAAGACTTTTACCTTGGCACCCTTGGTTCTTTTGACTATGTTTTCACACCATTTGCAAATGTCAACAAATAGTTACAATCATAATAAATGAAATCAAAAACATTGGTGACATCTCACTATAACAAAAGGTGCCCATGTACGCCAAATGATTTCATTGGATTATGAGTGAATTCATTGGTTATAGTGAATGGGGACTAATGAATTACACCCACATTTTGTAATAGTGTATGGGTTGGTAAGGGAGTTCATTTGGCTACAAAGTTATTGTAAACATAATAGATTTAACCAAACCACCAACTAAAGGCCAATACAAGCAAATGTGCAACCTTAGATTCTAGTAAACAAAATTAATGACCACTTATAAGGTTACAAGTCATAACTTATAAGCATAATACCAAAACATGTCTTTCATGATTAAGAAATTTTCCAACTATGTCCTAATTTGATCATGTAGGGTGAAAACATGGTTAGGTGGCTCAAAAATGGTGTTTGAAAGTCCATAATCTAACACTATCAAATGTTTTTTGCAATTTTAACAATTATCAAACCATAAATCTTATAATTATCCCCTATGATTTTAATCATAAATATTAAAAAACCAACCTATGAATATCCCTAAACATGTGATTGATACATACTAACTAAGTACCTATTTTAAATACCTACTTAATAGGTATTTAGCTAGTAGCCATTAGCTAGGTAATAGGTACCTACTTCAAATATGTACTAAATAGGTAATAGGTATGTACCCCATTATGTACCTTGGTACATATTTACCTACCTTGACTACTAAGTAGTAGGTGTGTACCTACCCTACTTAGGTACCTACTTTAACTAGATGGTTAAACAAGGTACTTATTAGGTTATTAAATAGGTTATATGTTATTAGGTAGGCACCCTAGTTAGGTAACTAAATTACTTAAGTTAATAAAATAAATTTTTATGATAATATAGTGATAATTTTCATCATATAAAAAAAATGTAATGCAACTGCTAAGGACTTCATCCCTCAATGTGGAGGTGAGAAGTTCAAGTCGTCACAATTACAACCTAGTCCTATAAGGTTAAGTAGGCAATATTAAATTGCTAGCTTAGCCTAAGTACCTAGCCTAGCCTATGTTGCTAAATAGAAAAGTTAGCCTATATTCCTAGGTTGGTTAGGATTTATAATTTTAGCATGTAGGCTCTTTTTAGCCTAGTAGACCTTAGGCTTACCTAGCCTAGGTTAGGAGGCTAGGAAAATAACCTATTCATTATTCTTTTAGTTGCAAATGTCATAGTCATAAGGGGTGTTGTTCATTACAACTCAAGCCTACTTGCCCTTAAAAACCAATTCGAGAACAAGCCTATACCTTTGAGTTTAAAATAAAACTAGAACCTTTAAAAGTATAAAATCTAGAATCCAAAATAGATGCCATGCTTTTAGAATTCTACCATGACCTTACAAATTTACAATCTAACCAATAAAAGGTCAAAAATAGATGATAATATCAAAATGGGAAAAAATCCAATTGGTAAAAAAATAAAGTTATAGTTCAAAACTATTACATAATCCTAAAACTTTATTTAATTTGCCACCTTGCAACCCTCCAAGGACTTATAGTCCCTTATCACTAGAAGAAATCTTATGGTATGTGTGTTAGGGATACATTTTGACATTCAAATTATCACACACATGCAAAAAGTATTACTATTGGGTTCTTTCCTTTTCCCATTATTACAAATACCACATATCAATAATAACCAAGGCAACAACTTCTATATTGTTTTAAGCTCCATGTGAATTATACTTATTTTGGTTCTTCCTACACATGTGCAGACCAATATACACACATAAATTCATACACTACACATACTCTATTGATTGATCTTTTTTCCATACCTCCGCATTGCTTCCTTCTCCCCCCATTGCACTCCTTCCATGTTCTTCTTATGATCCCCTCTCTTGTTTCATAATTTTTAAAAAAACTTTCATCATCTTTTAAAATTAAGTCAAGTGGTTATAACCAACTAGTAACCACCTATGAAGAGCCTTGGCTATGTTCTTTAGTCCGATTATCATCAAGTCCATTATCTTTTAATTTAGTTGTTTTGATCATCATTAGATGTTGATGTTTCAAGAATCACAACTTCTTCAAAATGAATTCAAATCAAATGTTTTGTAGCTTTATCTTATTTCGTTGAAAATAACTTTCCAATGCCATATCATACACCTCAATCACAATCACAGTTGATTTGACACCGCAAAATGTTAAAATTGTGAAACTACAAGCAAGTCTTTTTTGTTTGACCAAATTGCCAATTTGTCCTACTTGTCGGTTTGTCAAGATTGTTGGTTTATTATGCTGGTTCATCATTTTAATAAGCACTTTCGATAAGCATTTTTGGTAAACACTTCGGTTAGTCTTTTTATTAGTATATTGGTTATGTAATAAATTAATTTGATTGGCTAAATTATAATGTTTGACTTATTATTTTCTTCTAAATTATCAATAATTCTTTCACCTAACAGTGCAACCATTTTATTTGTGACTACATGTGACTATTAATCACTTGTGAGTAGTTTTGGTCATTCTTGCAACTATGTTGCAATTATTATTATTTTCATCTTTCCATATGGATAATATATAATATGATTTTCATTCAATATGTCCCATTAATTGTAATAGTGACCAAATTAATCGCACCACTATGTGTGGACCTAACTTCAAGGGATATATTAGAGTTTATTATGGGTATAATGAAAATATGTTTTCATAAATGTAGGATATCTTACAATACCTACAAGGCTTTCCAACAATACCAAAAGTGTGGGCAAATTACCCTGTAATTTTCAATTTTGATTAAAATGAAATTTCAGTGAAAAAATTATTCAAAATTCAATAACTTCTCCGCCATAGGTTGAAACATTATGAAACAAGCTTGGTGCACCCCTACTCATTGAAGGCTTTGCAATAGTACCAAAAGAGCAGCAAGAGGTGCCCTGATTTGGGAGATCTCGACATCACAAACAAAGCAAACAAACTATTGTCTTCATCCATGTGAAAATAGAATTAGGCCAATGGAAAATGGCAACTAATAGACGCACCAAAATTCAACTATGCACAATATTTGATGATGCATTTGACATGGTAGTAATTAATGTCCACCACTTTCCTTCTAGTTAAATACATGGTTCATTGTCATTAGCCTTCTAGGCAAGGGGAGACACTAAACAACACCCACACCCTTCCCACCCATCAAGCTCTATCAAGCACAACATGTTTTTGCATTGTTCTGCACAGTTTGGTTCCCTTACTGTCAAAACAAAAATCTTGTCTCACGAAACATTCTTTTAATTTTAATGTTCTGCTGTCACAAAGGGTGGATTTGAACTTAGGGTTCAAGGAGGCCACCAATGAAACCCTCCACCAACCTACACAATAAACCATACACTACAACAAGGTTTTCTTTTTGTATTTTTTTTCTTCATTTTGCAGAACATCAGTAAAAAAGCCTGCATGATTCTGCACAGGCATCACAGAGTTGCTCTAAGAGTGTGCCATATAAAGCTTGATTGGGAGAAAGGGGGTGTATTTAGCACCTCGCCTAACAAAGCACTCTCTCTTCCCCACATTTTAGCACTACTTACTGACTAACTTTGGAATACTTTGGTAGACAATCCGACAGTAAGTAGCAGGGAGGTGTGAGCAAGCTGAGAGTGTTCATGTGTCTTGTCAGTATGCATGCCACCCCTCACCAGGGCTTAAGGGGTTATGTGACCCTAGCACCCACCAGCATACCATCCATAGCAAAACCATTAGGACTCAGTTTTGGATGAATCTTGAGTAACTCCTTAGGTACTCTACCTATGGAAGTGGGTAAGTATCATAGATAAGTACGCAGGGAGGGTAAGTAGCTATTACATGATGGTAGCTAACTAGAGGCACTTGTTGGTTACTTGCTAGGTGTATGCATGTGCATGGTTAGTACATAGCTAACCACCCTGCCCAGTGCTTAGAGGCTATGGGACAGGAATACAATGGGAAAATGTTTCCTATATACACACACCATCCATCTGGCATGATGTGCTGATTCGTGCTCGTTCACTCTGGGCAACGTTAAGACCAGCCAATTTTTTAATTTTTAATTTTTAAAATCATGGAAAAAATCCCTATAAATTGCATTTTTTTTGTTTTTAAGAGAAATTTCTGACAAAAAATTCGCCAACAAGAAAACACTGATTGTGACCATGCTGAGAGAGTGTGTGTGCATGGAGATATGATAAGATTAAGTGATTCATTGTGTGTTTTAGAAAGATTGTCTCAATTATTGCTGTAGTAACTGCACAATTTAGGGGTTTTGATGTTCCTGAGGTAGGGGGTGAAGAAGTGTTTGCTGAATTTTTGAATTATCAAAGAAGGGATTCATCTCATAATGTCTCTGTCCTGTTGAAATGACGTCCACAAGGATGATAAATATTCGACATACTAAATTGGAAACACATGGTGGTTAGCCAGGTGAAGCTCAAGTGAATCCTTCAGTTATTATGCTAGCAATGTATCTGTAGTGGACTCCTAGAATGGACATGACACTAGAATGTAGGGATACCGAACTTTGGCCATTTTTGGGCGCATCAAAATGTTTCTACCCTGAAGGGTAGATCCAATCAAGTGATGCTTGTGGGATTTAGTGAATTTGGTGACCTGCTTTACACTAGGAGTCAGGGCCAAAAAACTTGGGGTCAACTTTGAGCATTTTTGGGTTGCAAATTGGCCCCAAGTTACTAATAAATGCTAGAACATTGATGTCAGGATAATAATAAATGCTGGAACATTGGCCCCAAGGGTTGCAAATTGACCTCCCAAATTTGATGGTATCCTTTTTCAGCCAATACAAGGCCATAAAGTTCAGCATTTTATTAGTAACTTGGGGCAGATTGAAAAGTTCTTTTCTATTTCAGCCTGGACTCCTAGTGTAAAGCCCTTGGGGCTGATTTTAACTTTTGCACCAATAGGAATGCTGGATTTGGGTTGAACATTGGCCCTGAACTCGAAGTGTAAAGGGGGCCTTACTGACAACAGCTTATTCCCGCATACCAAGCAAGGCAGACCAGCTAACGATCCCTCCTGCTTGCAGTTGCTATTTTCCAAAAGGAACCTCCCCAGGGAATCCATTTCTCAGCTAAACTGACTCCCATCGCCCCTTGTTCTAAGCCTTCGAGTTGACAAGTAGAGTCTGGTAACAACAGTTGTTGGTGGGGTAATGCGTGGCAAGTACCAGCGTCGGCCAGTCCTCTAATAGAGGAACAGACCACCAATGGTTATCAGGGCGGTTATCAGGCTTTATAATCACAGTTCAAAAGAAATTCGAAGAGTTGGATATGATATATAACAATGGGTTTTCCCTAAAATTGAAATAAACACCTTTATAATCACTGGTTCTTTGCCATTTCTTTCATATGAAACCACTGGTCCTTTGATGTCTTTGAAAATAACCAGAATGGGAGTTTCTTTTAACAAAAACCTAAAACCGGTGGTTATCAACAAAATAAAAAACTCATCCAACAGTGATAAGTAAGAAAACAGCTGAGGCAAGTTGGCTGCCAATTCATCAGGCTAGTGATGAAACCATAGCTCAAGTAATATGTTGTAAGGTTGCCACCTTAGGGTAAAGCACTCTTAAACGTCTCTAGTGTTAGAGGTGACCACCTTACTTGCATGAATAATGCCTCCTCTAGACACAGAGGCACCTTACACCAACTAGTAGGTGTAAAGAACCTTGGTACAAGAAGGGGTGGTTGCATTGCAATTTCCACATTCATTCATCCTTATGGTATTGTCTACGAATTTTTTAATATTCATAATAATTTGTCTTTTGATTTATGTCAAGTTACCCTCACAGAGGGCATTCCCAAAATGTGAAACTAGGCTTGGTTATGCTTCACCTAGACCCTTAATTCATGAATGCCCCTACCTTTGGGTGTTACACATATTGATTTTTGTGTGGCCTTTTCTACCTCTTCTTAGCCCCCTTACAAGGCACAATGAACAGCTCTTCTCAGCTCTACGTGAAGTAAGCGTGGTTCAATCCACATGCCCATTGTGCAAATCATCAAAACCATTATGTTATGGAACATGTTGGGTATAGGCCAATGTGCTCATTTCACTACCCATTTGGAAGTTTTGGCTTGCCCATATTACTCATAGGCACCTCACCATGCACAATGTCTTTTGGTGGAACCAACACAAAAACAGAACATTGAAACTAGCCTTTTGCTAGAATTGGAATTGAAATCAAAACTTGAAAAAATAAAAATCATGAATATGGGTTTAATCTAGTGTTGGTCCATTGTTAACTTTTTTCATAATCACCTATTTTGGTTCTCAAAATGTTTTTAGTTTAAGAATTGAAAAAATTCTCCGATTTTTAATAAAAAAATTCATACCTTATCAAAAAAAAATTAAATTTTTTTTCCTCATGTTTTACTAATTCTTTTAGAATTGGATCTTAATTCATTTAGATTAGATGGTTATATTAAGCCAATTATTTAATTTCATTTTAAGATTAAAATTTTTATATATTTCTCAAACTTTAAAAGCCCAAAAATAAATCAGCAAGGTTTATTACAAAGCTCTAATATCTAAAAATACGTGATCACATTTCAAAAATATACAAAACAGAAAACACTAGATTATGTCTCTTTCAATTAGCTTGTTCAAATGAATTTTCAAATTCATTTATTTTTGCTTCAGATATTAATTTAAAATATCTTAATTCTACCAAATTACTAGGAGCCTTGCAACCCACCCTTACATCATTTGGCCAATTCTTACTCATAAAAATTAAAACACCAAGGTTATTGAATTATAAGTAGCAAATTTTCAAATTGATGAAAATTTCAAAATATTTTTCTAGCTAAAAAGTCAACAATTAGGAACATAATTTAATGTTTTCTCCACTACTCCAAAAGGCATTTGGTATCTTTTACATCCATTTGATATCTTTAAAATATCAAAAATTCTCAATTAAGTTTCTTTGTAAGTAGATTGGTGCTAACCACTATTTCAAAAATGTCCAAGTTGCCATCTTCATCAATTTTGTGAACAAAGGAACTTTCAACCTTTGACAACAAATGCAAATGATGATAAGATTTCAAGAGCATAGGAAAAAAGGATTTCTATAATATTCTTTAACTATGAGACCAACCAATGCCCATGATTAATGAAAGAATAGATCAATTTCAAATTCCCGAATTTAGGATCTCACATCAAGGTTAGCATATTATGGGTTTTTCTTTCATCATATTTTATCAAGAAAGAAAGGAAATAGTCAATGATCACAATGACTTTTCTTTTCTTTGCAAAAGTTCCCAATTTAATATTTAGACCAGATTCATCATCATCAATCAAAACATTCAATAAATGGAGATGGGTGAGAGCATGAAAAAAGGAGCTAGTTGTGCCAAGGTTAAAGTCCTCATGGATTACATTTTCCATGTGGTAGTTTTGTATTGGTTTGTATTGCATTTTTCACAAAGTTTTATAAATTGAATATCAAATTTGAGGCCAATATGACATATAACATGATGAAAAATCAATTTTTCGTTACATCAAGCCTTACATTATAGTCAAATTTATAATTTTACTTTGAACCATTATTACAAATTCAAAACAATAATAATGTAAAAGGAAATTTGAATATTAAAACCTAAAACGATATATGTATTTTTATTTTTTTATTGTTTTGAACACATGGATCCCTTTTTGTGGAATATGTTAAAGTTCACAAAAAAATTGAAACGATTTGGTGAAATTTTGATAAGAGAAAAGGACTTTTGATACAAAAAAACCACCTATCCACATGTTTTTTTTTAGTGTTTTTAACATATAAAAGGGCTCTTGAAACATGGTGAATTTTCATGAAAATTTTGTATTTGCAACTTTGAAGGTATAAAAACTTATTTAAAAAGTAATACAGTTATATATATATATATTAGTCCCATGGTGATTTTTCAAATTTTCAAAAAACAATTTTTAAGGATTATCCACACATTGTTTGGCTCTTTTTTTCTTACTTTCACCTAGATGGTTCATTTCTTTCTTTAGCTTTAAGTTCAGGGATATGGTTACATTCCAAACATCATTCAATAACCAATGACCTTTAAATTAGTTTAAAATGTAAGTAGTGACAACATGAGGCCCAAAATGTCTACTACAAATGTGATATATGCCATGTGAGTGGAAGGGGAAACATGGCCAATGACTGTAAAGGGGTGAAATTATGGCCCCCAATCATTATCGTCCTTTAGGAGGTAAAATTGAAGGAACAAGGTCAACACCTTCATACTAAAAAAAGAAATCACCTTCATTTCCTTCCTTTATTACAACTACTCAAGTAGCAGGTAGGTAGGGTTTATTGTTTAAGAATAGTTTTATTGTCCTATCTATAGGTTATTTTAGTGGTGCCAAAAGAAGAAAGTATAGAAAGGAAACATGAAAAATGAGAATAAACATGGAAGAGCAACTTTCCAAGGTTCTATAGTACCTTCAATGCCTCTAGACATTGCCCTAGTGGGTTTGTAAGCCTCCCATAGCTATTGTCCCACTTTAACACATGTAGACCCTTTAGTAACCCTAGCTACCATTTGAAGCACCTTAAAACACCTTCCCAATGCTACCTACCATTTGTAGGAAGTTGAACCCACTCATGGTTATTACCTATTGTCTATAGTAGTCCCACTTGGTATGCAAACTTTGACCTTCAAGTGTTCCCCTTCTTCCTACTGCCATAATCTAACTACTACCTTTTTGTGGTAACAAGTAGTTCATTACTCTAGAGGCTACCACTTAGTATGCAATCTTGTTTTCTTTTATAGAAAAAACACAAAACTATTATGAAAAAGGGTTAGCAACACATTATATAATCAACAAACTATACTACCTTCCACATATTTTAATGCATACAAAACATGTAGAAGTTCTTCACCATTTTCCATCAAAATCACACACAAGTATAAATACATGTCCCACTATTATCTCCCCCTTAGTGTTACACACACACTTTTCTAAGAGAATCCTTTATTCTCACAACCAATTACAAAGTATTGAAACTCATAAGAGTCTTCCAAATCCTCTTTTAATCCTCCTTCTCCACAAAGTCATACAAGGCCACATTGTCCCCATGAAAATAGGGCCCTTATTCTCATCCCTTCCTAGAAATCTCCTAGATGATCAAGTAGAGTACCCCAATGACTCATTAACATGAACTACTTAATCCCACTAGCTTCGCCCCTTTGGTAAGGGATTGTAAGTCTACCATTAATAACTATTAGTTACTAAGATTCTGATGGTACTAACTATTTTAAAAATTTCTTCCCCTTAATAATGACCCTAAGACTAGTCTAATTGTTATAATAGAAAGCAATGGTTTTTCGGAATTAAAGGGTTTCTTGAAACATGATCATTTTGTTTGCAAACCTACATAATTCACATTCGCAATTAGAAGGCAACATTTTGAAGTACAAAGATTCAAAAAAATAAAAGGGGGAAAAAAACCAAATAAGCAACTGACATTTTATTTTGTTTTGACTAGTGTGTTTAATTTTATAGGCTTGAGGCTTGTAATAATGCAAGCCTTCATCCATTCCTACCTCCCTTTTTCTAACTTTTTAAGCTATGTGATGCATTTTTACAAATCTATTTTGGCATATTTAATAAAAACATATTTCAAGCTCTTTGAGATTTTTTGTTCAACATTTGCATATTGACAAGCCTTACAGAAAACATGTTCAAAGGTTAAAACCAAGCTAATAGAAGCCAAGTTTTCGTAACTAGTCCTTGGTTTTGATGTTTGTAAGTTTCAAAAACTAAGTTAATGCTGAAAATATATGTTGTATTTATATGAAGCCCTTTCTAATATATTAAACTAGCATCTAAATAAATTTGAAAGTAATCCAATAAATATATAATG
>Ga0116228_10003539_pt1 | contig 13731 bp, 3 predicted proteins | sample S1TSphfallax_2_FD_89694 | JGI IMG/M metagenome (GOLD analysis project Ga0116228, IMG submission 89694) | Host-associated microbial communities from peat moss isolated from Minnesota, USA - S1T2_Fc - Sphagnum fallax MG | ecosystem: Host-associated > Plants > Peat moss > Unclassified | place: USA... | reverse complement strand
TCGGCGCCTTAGAGGACACTCTCAAGCCAAACCGATCGTCATTGGCCTTGACGTACTCACTTGAACGCTTATTCGAGGCCATGGCAAACCTCCCACACCCCGCAACAACCAACCTTTCAAGTAGGCGCGCCGGCGGAGTTTAGTTTAGGTAGTTTAGGCGGCATGGCCTCTAATCGCCTACATTAAGCAGGCATGCTTATATCTGAGGCCCATGTTCTTTTTTCCATAAGTGACCAACTAATAAGGTCGCAAGAATTCATGACTTGGAACTTGACAAAGTGGATCTAATGGTGCTGCAGGTTTCCCACATAAGTTGCAAATCTAGAAGCTCTACACCTTAAAAGATATTGAACATAAATTTGAAAATCAACATCATCGAGTTCAATTTGTTGAAAATGAGAGAATAACTCTATATTTAGAAATGATCTCAATGTTGAGCTGACCACAAATTTAAAGTTTTGATTTCCCTGAGAAAGGAGGAACCTTAAATCTCAATCACAAGGATAGACATCTAGGGTTTCTGTTTCATTTCTTTGTAGTTGCCATGAATTTGAGGGCCAGGGTGAACTAGCACCCACATTGGTACTTTCACCTTTTTGAGTGAGGCCTCTTAGTGGCCATATTAAGCCCAAAAAATGTTAGATTAGAATTCATTTTTCTTTCTCATGAGCTGCCTATCCTCCCAACCTTTTTCCCATTCCTTCCTTCTCCCTCTCTTTTGACTTATGGCTTTGAGAGGAGCCCCTTCACAATTCAAACTAGGCTCTAAACTTACCTCCTAGCACAAGCCTTGTTACTTTCATTCAAGGGGTATCTAAAGGGATGTCAGGGTCATTATTAAAGGCCACATCATCCATGGATGTCCATTCTAGCAATCATATATTTTGGATGAACTTTATCTCATGAAAGTTAGTATTTTTATCCATAAAATTTCATCAATTGAACTTCATCAACTGAAAAATCACAAATGATATTTTCTGGATGTTTATCCATGGAATCTGAAATTTTAATGCAAAAATAAATAAATTGTGAATGCATTTCACCATGGATGAAGTAAATTATAAATAATATTTCTTTGAATTTAATTTCATTTTAAGATTTCTTGATTTTTCATGGATGGACTTCCAATCCATTAGGATATTTTCGATTCCAAATCATTCAAAAATAAATAAATATAAAAGCAAACATGAACTTTGAAATTGAAACCTTTCAATTTGCTCTCAATATGTTCAAAAACTAATTTAAAAGGTAGCTTAATTTTTATTTTTGAAAGGGCTCATTACATCAATATATGTCTAAATTCACTTTATATTTCACTATATTTTGAATGAATTTAAACAAATTCACAATGGCAAAAATGGTTAGCCAGTAATGAATAGGGACCAATTGCTACAAACAAATGAATTCACTAATAGTTAATCAAATGCATTAATAATTAATCTATTAGAGTAACTTCTTAATTCATAACTAAACTAGGTTAAAAACCTAGGCTATGCACTTAGCCACTTAAATTAGGTGACTACAGATAGGCAGCTAAAACTAACCATCTAAAAACCTAACCTAAATTAAACACCTAACAACCTAAACTAACCCAAACCATTTAACCCACCACCTTAAAATGCAAGTGTGAAGGTTTGAACCCCTCACCTCCCTTCACTATGAAAAATCATTACAATAATTTATACACACCATATTTACATATGTAATAAACTGTGTTTGATTTTTTGAGCAATTACATTGTAGTTGTAACATGCAACTAAGTTAGGACTATTAAGAACAAACTACACATTGAACAACTTTTTTACAACTAATGTGTAATAGCTTTAATACATGCGATTACACCATGTGTTTGCATTCCCATTGTCCATGAAGTACAAACTTTGTAATTAGTTTTGAATTATGAAGTCTATTCGTGCAACTAGTTGGCCATTATGTTGTTATTAAATGGCCATTATTGTTCTATTAACTACTCACTACTATACCAATAATGTGTTATAACTATGCCATTACATGACCACCTGGATGCCACTAGTTGTTACATATATATGTGTCACTACATGGCCACAATATTGGCATTGTTTTATAACTAGATGGTCATTATGATGCCATTACTTGGCTATTAATAAAATGCTACCAGTTCAATATCCATTTAAAGTGTGAATTTGAAGATTTCAAATTGGATCCCAATGCTACATAAACTATATTAAAAATATTTTTATTCGTGTTACATCAAGGTATTCAATCTCATACACCTAGAATTTTTTTAGGCTACATGAGCAAATGTGGAATTGATAATACCCAATTTTTTTACAAATAGGTCCTTGGCACCTACAAAGGTTGCATCACATGGGATATTTGATATATAATATTTAGAAATATTTTACTAAATATTAAATATTAATCTATTGCTTAATTTACGTAATTACTATGAACTAAAAACTAGATCATATAATTAGCCTAAATTAATCAATCTATTCCAAAGAAATTATGAAAATTATTAATTCAAATAATTCATTTTTTCATAATTAATTAAACTATTATTTTTAAATACTGTGGTAAACACTATGGTCTTATTTTTTGTGATTGTTGTTCAATTGTTGTATTAACAATATTCTTTTACATTGCAATTCACAATATCATGTTGACATACATACATATCAAACTATAGAATTTCATGGAGGGTGAAAGTCTACTTTTGAATTGAAATTAAAAGTAATGTTTATATTATATTAAACATTCAATAAATGTGTACATATGGATATGTCTTTATATATCTTGATATCTTCTCAAATTCATTTTATTATTTAATATTTCAGAACGAATTTTAAAAATAATTTAATAATAAAAAAGTTTTATGTATTATATTTAATTATTAAATATAAATAATTAACTAAATATTAAACTATTCATATGAATTCATAATCAAATTTAAATAATCATTTTGTTAAATAATTCAGGTAATAAAAATTGATATCTAAAATCAGATAATTAACTATCGAATAACTAATTATTTTATTTATATTAATTAATTCCAATAACCAATCTAGATAATTAATTATCAGATTTGTACTTCAAATTATTATGTCAAATGATTAACTATAAAATTCAGGTTCATTACAAAATTAAAATCAAACATAAAACATGTGGGAATTGTTTATTTGTAGTTGCAATTCAATTGTAACTAGGTTGCAACTAAAAGATTTAATCCATATGTTTTGTCTTCAATATCTCAATTCACAAAATATATAAAGGAGGTGTCTTTTCTTGCATTCTCACATTAAAATATACATGTCATGTTGAGATGAGCTCATAAAAGCTTAACCCTAAAGGCAACACATGAAATAAAAAATATATATTTTCATGGTTATTTTTTAGTTCACTTAGTTTTGTGTTTTCCTACCTACTTATCTACCTAGGTAAGTAAGTAGGTACTACATTTCTACTTACCTATGTAGATAGGTAGGTAAATCCTAGGTAAATACATAGGTATAAAGGTCCTAAGACCTACCAACCTATGATTATGTACAACCTACCTAAGTATTAAAATAAATATTTTTTTCATTTATTTTTCCAAATTATATTAAGTATGCCATGTGGAAATTTTCAATTATGCCACATGTCACATCCTGAACCACCTTTAATAATCATAATGGATGATGAAAATCAATATCTCAAAAACAAAATGATTTTCATGTTCGAACTTTTTCATAGTGCCACGTGTTAGATTTTAATGAATAGATGACAATTAATGATGTCAATATGACATCATTTGTGCAATTATAATGAAGTTGCATAGTAGTTGAAAATGAATTGTTTTGACAAAGTTGCAATTTTGCAATTCATGCAACTTGTTTGTTAGCATTCACGACATATAAATATAATGAGTTGCAAGTGTCATGCAACTCAAAACTTGAATTATAAGGCCAATATAAAACACCTTTTTTTCCTCATAATGTTTCACCTCCATTTTTAAAGTGCATATGTGAAAGCTTGAACCCTTCACCTCTTTTCACCTCCATACTTAAATAACAAGTTCTCAACCATTAGACTACTATTTTAATAGTAGTGAAATGATTTGTCATCATATATTATTATTCACAATATTTTCCTAACTTATTGTAAACTACCATAGGTTAGGTTCTTGTGCTATAAGTTTTAAATTATTTATAGGTTAATGTATAATACCCTAGGTTATTTTTAACTACCATAGGGTATAAGCATGGTAAAGTAAATCAATTGGTGATCCTTACTCAAAAGGTAAACATAGGTGGAAAACAAAATTTATAGTTTTCAATTTTAAACCTTTTACCAAAGCTATAGGTTTTGGGATGTATTTACCATACTAAATAAACCATATATGGTCATTTGTAATCTATATTATTATTTGACCTCTTTTTATTTATTGAAATTTATATCTATTATTTTCTAAATCATAATATTCTAATGATATCTTATTAGTGTTTAAACCAACATGGATATTGGTGACATTTTTTGGAACGTCAATATTCAATTATGACAATGTTAGACCCTTCAAAAGTAAGTTTTTCCTTACATTTTTCTAAAGCACTACAAACCTATTTTTCAATTTAATTACAAATGCATTTTGTGTTTGTAACATGGCAAAATTTTTTTAAAACATTCTATAAAGGAAAAAAAATAATGAATTTCAAAAATGAAAGGTCACAATTACACTTTATGTTTATTTTGTGCAAAATGGGACATCAACACCAAATCAAAAAAATGAATGAAAGTAAGTTGGAAAAAAAAGTAACCATAACATCTAGGTTTTTAAAAGTTTCTTCATGTCATATTACATAAGCTCATGTAGTTTAAACATTAATTTTCAAAGTATGTTTCCTATTTTTTAACGTCCAAAGTTGACAATTTTTTTGCATTTGCATTGGCATATTTTTTTGGTTTCTTTTACAATGTTATTGCCCCATAGGCTATGATTTTAAACTAGTCCTAAGATATTATACCTTAAATTATTCTTGATTAATTTTAAATTATTTACATTTATGTTATTTTAGACTATTTTACCCTAAGATATTTTAGATTATTCCACCCTCAACTATTATAAGTTATTTCATTTAAAATGATTATAAACTATTTTATCATAGGTTATTTTAATCTATAATCTTAATTTATTATTAAAAAATAATTTATAATAATTTAGGGTATACCATAAAGTAGAATAACCAATAATATATTAAGGTACAATAATTTAAAATATCATAACTTGATGGAATAGTTTAGCATAGCCAAAACTAGCCTTGGGTAGAATAGCCTAAAATAACTTTGGCCCTAAGGTGGAATAAACTATAATAACATATAATGAATTAACTTAGAATATTTAAGAATGGCTTAAGATAACCTAAGGTGAAATAGTTTAGAATAATTGAAAATAGACTAACTAGGTTGGAATAACCTAAAATAACCATAAACAACTTAAATTATTTAAAGGAGTGACATAAAAAAAACCTAGTTAATGTATTGTATTATTAATAATGAAATATGATAGTTATATAATGACCTTATAGTGAAATATTAACTTTAAGCAAAGCAAAATGACTAAGGTGGGGTGAACCTATTTTGCTCTTAAGGTCCATATGGGTACATTCATAATTGAGGTACCACAACAAAAACCATGACTACTTTAGGTCCAAATTTTTTTAATATGTAAACCCAATGGCACTTATTTCCATGCATCTGTCCGCATTCATTGCTACTAAGCACTAAACATTTCAATCAATTATGCATGTAACTTTAATTTCTCTCCTAGCATGCATGTTTGAACACCAACACTATAACAAAACCATGCCTTTTACACCTCTTAAATCATGACTACAATGACTAAATTGTAAAGTTTACTTGTCTAAATGACTAGAAGAAATATTTTTAATCCACTTTGGTCCCTTCTACCCAACTAGGTTACTTGATATGACTAGGTGTGGTACACCTTTTAATCATATTGGACATTGCCATTCAAACATGGACTACACAATGCTTATGTAGTAGTAATGCACATAGTAATGTGACAAAATTTAGTTGTTCCAATTGCCTATGTGGTAGTAGGTACATGGTAATGTGATTAATTTTAGTCATCCCATTAACAACATGGCATTCGACATATTACAAGTGCTAGAATTAGGTCAATGCATGAGTAAGATTTTCAAATTGAAATCAGGTAATAAGTTGTAACTAGGCATATAGGTAAGTAGGTATGTAGGTGATAAATAGTAAGTAGGTTGGTGGGAAGGTATGTAAATTTATACTTATGTTGACATTGAAATTTTAATGGGGTGGATAATAATGTTATAATGTGTGAAATTCAAAATATGTGTGCTCTTATACTTTTTGTAATGACAATGTTTGTCTTCATGTGAAGTGGTGTTTGGATGGTTAAAACCTTAGATTATGGCCAAGAGAGGAAGGTTCAAACCTCATTTTGCACATCTCATGATCAACTTACATGACTAAAAATGATGATGTGATAAATAATATTAACATAAATAAAATAATATACATCAAAGGTAGGTAACCTAGGTGGGGGGGATGGGGCCATTTATATTTTACATTTTACAACCCTAGGTAGCCTCATTGGTTGGTTGAAAAATTTTAATTCACAATTTTGTTTAATATATGATTTTAAAATCAAAATAGACAATTTGCATCAAATAGCACTTGCTAGTTTTTAATCAAAATATACATGATAGAAAAAACTAATATGTTTGTCAAGATGAACATGACACGATGGACACAACTAGTCATTTCATCATGTCCAAAATGACTAACGTGCTACTTTTTGCTTGTTGAAAACAAATGGTCTTTTTTTCTTTTTCTTTTATTGTAACATCATCTTGTCCAAGGTGTCTTTTTGACTGAAATTCAATCACAAAAGACAAGTTATGTGTAGTGCAAGGACCACACACACATGCTTCAATATCAACCTCCCACACAAAATTCTTGCACAATGTCAAAGCCTAATTCAACTCTATCAATTCCATGCATTATATATGGAGATTTCAAATTTCTTTTAATTATTTATCCTTTGTCTCATACGCATAGAGTTGTACATGTGTTGGAAGCATCTACAACCTTGGATCTTATTATTTCATACAAATCAAAGCTCAATTTGAGCTCTTTGGTATGCATTTGTTTTAGGTAATATTTTTTGAATTGTTATATGATTTGCATTATTGGGATGATTGGTGAAAAAATTCTTGCAAATCTAACATGTTATTTCATGAGGTTTTTTGTTGCCATGGGGGGCCAAAGTGAACCAGCACCCACCAGCACCCACCAGCACACCATGAAAGATGAATGGTAAGTGGTCAGGAAACAATTTTGTGTTGGGTCCCAATTCCATAGCCAACCATGGTTGTTAGCTCAGATCCTCTTTTTTTCTACCTACCCGCAAGCAGGTTGTTATTAGATGGGTAGTCAAAACAGTGATTACCTATATGTAAACCATCTACCTACCTATTTATTTTCCTACCTATCTACCTATATATGAGAGCTATTTCCTACAGAATTGGTTACCAAGGTGAAACCAAATATTAAACGCAGTTGAGGTTCATCCATAACCGAGTAATAACCGGCATCCAGTGGATGGTGCACTGGTGTGTGCTGGTTTACTGTGGCCGCCATGAAGTTGGCATAGGAATGGCAAAGGCTCTTCCTACAGTTGATGTTGTTTGGTTTGCAGAACATTGAGGTTATGAAGTGAAGGCAGAGACGTGAGAGATGTGTTGGTGCTGACAAGTGCGACAATAAATATTGAGGAGATGAACAGTTTTTTTGGTGCCTAAGGAGTACGTTAAGGACGATCTTCTGATTTGCAGCAACTTAGCGGGTTTGAAATCCTAACGTTTCAGGACCAGAACATACTACAGACCACTGGCATAGATTCAATCACCAGAGAGGCTTGATTTCTTTTCTGTTTGTATAACTTCCACAGTCGCAAAGTCAAACCCTGCAGTAGAACCACACGATTCTCCACACGGCTGCAATGTCAGGCCCGGAAAAGGCGCCAGACACTGCTTGGTGGGGCCTAGATAGAGTCACTCAATGAGCAGTGTGAGAGCTGTGTCTAGAACCTATGAATACTTGATGCACACAAAAACAAGGCATCCGTCACAAACAAGCTGGCCCTGCCAATAGATAATATGTTGTACATCTACCTATTGTGTCCATGCTCTGAACACCAAAACAATCCATTCCAATCTAAACAGTCTAAACACTTTCACCGAAGAAACCGGTTCGCCTAATGTGAAACTGGTTCTATTAAGGTAAAACTTCCAAAAGTTGGATCCAATGCGATAGTCCCTGCCCAACAAACATAGATTGGTCTAAAAGTTTGACTGGTATGTTGGACTCTGGAGAGGCAGGAATAGCTTGACTCTCTAGAGACTAGCACCCCCTTTCTTTAGTCATGTCATTGTACTTAGGCCCGCTTTACACTAGTAGTTAGGGCCAAAAAACTTGGGGTCAAGTTAGTAATAAATGCTAGAACATTGACGTCAGGATATTAATAGATGCTGGAACATTGGCCCCCGGGGTTGCAAATTGGCCTCCCAACTTTGACGATATCCTTTTTTCTGCCTTGGGGCCAATACAAGGCCATAATTTATTACTAACTTGGGGCAGATTGAGAAGGTTTTGTCTATGTCAGCCTTGACTCCTAGTGTAAAGCCCTTGGGGCTGATTTCAACTTTTGTACCAATAGGTATGCTGGATTTGGGTTGAACAATGGCCCTGACTCCTAGTGTAAAGCGGGCCTTACTATATTATGGGAACTTCCTTTCAGAAAAAACTTTTAAGGCTGCAGGCAGCCTAATGAATTTTTGGCCACTGTTGTTACTCACAATAACACGCCTTACCTTACCTACTACTCATGTTCCACAAAAATGATTAGCAAAAGGTGTAGCTAAATAGAGAGAAAATTTTATTGATATTTGCTGAAATTGTTGAGAATCAAACTCCCATTGGGTAACTGTTGTAATACATAACACAAGGTGTACTTTGCATATTTATTCCTCAATTGTTGAAATCCTGAAAAATTCAATTTGAGATTGCCAATTTTCTTTTTTTTAAATAACTATTCAGCAATGAAGTGCTAAACAGTGTTTTTTTTCTTTTGTTTGAATGGACTGGGGCAAATTGACGCCCTCCTCTAGGGCCAATCATTGTAGTTGGCCAATGAGAAACAGTCATACATTGCTGAGAAAGAGTCAATTTCCACTGCTGGCACTCTAGGAGGGGCCCGGCCTGGTAGCATGTGCCAAGCAGTTTCAAAGTTGTTTTTCTCCAAATCTTCATCCAAAAAGTAAGTGTTCAGGGGTATGTAAATGCTGCCGTGGGGCAGGGTCTTAGGATTTTACTATGAACGTCTGGAATCTGGGTAGACAAACGCCTTCTCCAAAAGCAGGCAATTGTCCTTGGATGGCCTACTCTGTGAGAGGGGAGGAAGACGTACAAAATTCCTAAACTACACAATTGCATTTGCATCACTGTCTCCACTTAGGTACTGTGCTCTGCAAGTGGAAGAAGAGCGACCTTCTACCAGACAAAGAAACGACTCATGTGCGTTCCATTACTTGAACGCTATCCGGATGGCAGCAGTGTTCAGGGTCCACACTCCAGAGTCCAGACAAGTCACAAAGCATCTAGCTCAACTGTATTCGTACGGGGACTCGGGAGCATCTTGGCTGATGAGGAGGTACACATGGCTTTTCCGCCTGCACACTGAAGCAGTGCAATCAACCATGCCGCACCATCCCCCCCGCACTCCTCTTTCTCCTTTCCAACGGTGAAATTCCACTACTTTTACCTTCCAGGCTCCATCGAGCATATGAATTTTTGTTTGTAGCCAGAGTGGCGATCAGTTTTTTTTTTCCAAGTGCAGCTAGTTGCAAATGTGGCTACACAACTCAAAGTCAACTTAGCGTAGTTGGCGTTTTTCTTTTCTTTTCAGCTGGAGCTGCCCTGTCAAATTTTAATTTTAAAAAGTGACTATGTTATCAAATTGTCCTTCCAAATGTTTGCAGATTGGCTACAACCATAATAAGTGAGATCAAAAATATTGGCGAAATGTGGGTTTACAAGGGAGTGCATTTGACTACAAAGTTATTGTAGGGAGCAGAGATTTGGTGACTTGTAGCACCGAATAGAAGCTCATACAAGCAAATAACCCTAGACTCTAGTAAGCCTAACTAGTGATCACTTATACCTTAAAGTCCCAAGTTACAAGTTTACGAAGAAAAACAAACTTTGCACTTGCATATGGATGGAAGGAATTAATTGACAAATTAATCTACCTAGTAGTAAAAATAAGGACCATAGATGAATGAGGAAGATTTAAATCTTAAATAGTTTGAAGGGGATTTGAACCCCAACCTTCAAAAGGGTGCAACTTGTTGTAACTCAAGCCCTACTTGCACCCAAAAACCAATTAGAAAATAAGCTTTATACCTTTGAGTTTAAAATCAAATTAGAACCTTAAATGCAAAGATTTAAATTCTAGAACATACACAATGATTTAAAATATCTGCCATGACCCTAAAAATTTACAATCTAATCAACAAAAGGTCAAAAAAAAATTATTATATTAGGTAGGGAAGAATCTAATTGGTAAAAAAAAAAAAGTTGCAAGTCAAAATAATGGCATAATCATAAGACCTTATCTAATTTGTCACCTTGCACTTGCAAATTGTAACCTTCCAAGAAATTGGAATCCCTTATGCACTTATAGAATATTGCAATTCATCTTACCATTTGGCAATGGTTTGGTCATAGAGAAAATTTTCTAAAATAAAAAAACACTGACTATAGAACCTAGTGTAAAAATCCAAATGAACGTTCAATTGATTTCATTATTTGTACTTCACAAAGTTGATACTATGAAAGTTCATTCATCTTCACCAAACCCAAACACTTGGACAATATAAATTTTAGCCAATTTCATAAATTCCAAAAGCTTATGGTTGAGGATGGTAAATGTAGAAATCTTGCACCAAAGCCTAGTAACTAAGTTTAACTCATTCTCTTTGTGCAAGATTGCATCAAACTTATCAACCATTGTTGTCTTAAAAAAGCATATGCAAATCAAGGTTGTGAATAGAAAGTAAAGTTGGCACAACTTTGCCACTATCACCCACCTTCCAAGTGGTACAAAAAATGGCCTTAACAAAAATTAGGTGATTGTCGATAAATTGCATGTTTATAATCCATGAATTGTGAATAAACTACATCAAGGGCTATCATAACTTCATGTTTTAAGAAGTGTTGTTCAAGCTTTGCAACAAGATGCCAAGCTACCCCCTCAAGCTCATCTTTTACTTTGGTGGCAACTTTGTTGAAAACATCCTTGGTGATAAGTTCAAAACCAATAAAACCATCATTGTAGGTTTGATAGATAGGGTATTTGCCTCTATCAAATAAAAGAATGCAATATACACTTCTTCTTCACTTCTATTTATATTAAAAAACCAATTTATGGGGAAGGTGTCATTGGATAGAATGGGAAGAAAATTGCAATCATAAAATATTGGATCTTTATACTTAGTAAAAGGATCATAGTAAAACTTGAACAAATTTTGTTAGGCCAACTTGACAACATCCACAAAGTCACAAACAAACACATCATTGCCTTATGCAAATTTTATCAACATATGCACATATTCAAGCAAAAGAAAAATACAAAGTAGCCCCAAAATGAACTTGACATTGCATAATGAATTCAAGTCTTCAAAAGCATTGACCTCATTCTTTATAAATTCAACATGCATCTTAGAATGAAAGGGTGACATTTCGAAATAATTTGTTGCATTTAACGTTGGTCAAGTCAATAAGCTTTTGGAGTTCTAAAAACTTCTTCAAGCTATGAGCAAAAAATGTGTACAAATTTTGTAATAAATATTCAAGTCAACACACCAGCTGTAGTTTTGAAAATGTGAGCACAACCAAATTTGTTTTATGGGCAAAACAATGAACTACATTTAGAAAAATAGCAACCTTCTCAAATTGAATTGCAATGTGACATCAATTTGATTACCTTAGAAGACATTAATGCCATCACAACAAGTATTAACCATCTTTCCTCCCAAATGTTCCAACCCTAAACCACCAAAGTCTTGAAAAGACTTAACCATCAAAGAAAAAATATTGTTAAATGTGGAGGGCATATTCATTATTTCAACACAAAGGAGAATGGGAATCGTTTTCCACTCTTGGAACACATGTTGTCAATTACCATAATTTCATTTGAACTAATGGTAGTGGAAGTGAAACCAACAAATCAATTGTTATAACTTCCAACAAAACAATATGCATGATGTATCAAACTAATGTATTTTGGAAACATTTTTATTTTCAACATCTAGACTAAAACTTGGAAGCTTCTATAATCAATCATAAGCCATCCATCAACCAAAATGTGATAAATTATAATAAACTACACATATTTTGTTTTCGATCACAAGGGACATGTTCAATCTAGAATTAGTCCAAGATGAAAAGGTGGAATTAATAGTGTATACACACTCCTTTTTCATGTGCATTGAATCCTTGTTAAAATAATATGAATTGACATCAACACCTACCTAGGACACCAAACAAAAATTTACAGACCACATATTTTAACAAGTTGTTTAGCTTTGGAGCTAGAAGCTTTTCTTTTCCTTCAATAAATGTGCATATTTTACATTTAACTTGGTGCATTGCACCCTTTTCATGAATCATGGATTCAACCCATGGCAAGCATGTTATTTAGATGTCCTAAAACTTTATTGACCCATCATATAATTTCCTTTTCTTTTCAACATTAGCCTTAAATAGGTCTTCATAACCTTCATCAAACAATACCAATAATGATATTTCATTAAAAAAACAAAAGCATAATATCTTGATGATAAAGATGGACTAACCCCATCTTGAGGAAATGAAAGTAAAGGATATAGATTGGCTTGAACTTGAAATTTTTAGGAATTTGCAAACAAGCCATAGCAATTGTACATTTCAACAAACCAAGGATCAATCATCAAGTTTTGAAAGCATCTACCTTTAGATGATAGAAGATCAATGGCACCTAAACCTTAAAAACCTTAACAAACAAGCTACCAATGTTTTCTTATTTGAAAAGTACCTCAATGTCAAAAGATTCAGTAACATCAGTAGAGAACATCAAAAAGATAAAGAGAGAGACAAAGACACAAAGAGCTTCAACAAATGAAATGAAAGGAACAAACTTTTTGATAGTTTTAAAGGCAACAAGATAATGTGCATTGTTCAAGTCCCCATTGGTGAGGCAGTGATCATTGAATGTTGCAAAATGCCAATAAACACATTATATATACAATAAACATAGCAAACGAAGTGCGAAGTGAAATGGTGAACAAATAGAAAGTAATTACATTGGATGTGATTCTTGAAAAAAAATAAAATCCTTTTGAATCATCCTCTTCTTAACCCGTAACTTGAAGTGATTTAGTACTCTCTCTCTTTCTCTACCAGCGAGCATCTAAGAGAGAGAGAGAGAGAGAGAGAGAGAGAGTACTAAATCACTTCAAGTTCAAACAGCTATTGGTGGTCCCTGCATGAAATAGAGAGGGGCCAAATAGAAGAAGGTCATGCAATCAATCTCCCTTTTTGTTTTTCCAGATGATTTGGATTCTGTGAGATTCAAATGGGGGTTGGCAATTGTTTTCTTCCAAAACAAAAGCTGACAATCTC
>Ga0116228_10003538_pt1 | contig 13733 bp, 9 predicted proteins | sample S1TSphfallax_2_FD_89694 | JGI IMG/M metagenome (GOLD analysis project Ga0116228, IMG submission 89694) | Host-associated microbial communities from peat moss isolated from Minnesota, USA - S1T2_Fc - Sphagnum fallax MG | ecosystem: Host-associated > Plants > Peat moss > Unclassified | place: USA... | reverse complement strand
CTGAGTTCAGCATTGCTTAACACCAATCTTTCTTTTGGCAGTAATCATTGCAAATTCATGAGCGTGTTGCATCATCAGATGACTTTGTCAAAGAGAGTCATATGGTGCTAGAGATATTGATGCAAGTAGCTGAAAAAACACACTGTAAGAATGGGAATGGAGACAGACCTCTGATCCAGATTCAACACAGCTAAGTAATGCAGCTTCTGCCTCTCCCATACTATCCATTTCAAAGCATGCCAGTGCAAATAGGTAGCGACATTGTGTTGACTTTGCCCCTACAAAATACACAAACACAACACCTATCAAACTGTTGCAGAAAAGAAGAATGGTTCTTAACTTGATCATCTGCACTTTGCTAAACGCACTCTTTGTACTCACATATTGAAGCCCAAAACAGATACACAAGCAGCAAGCAACCCTAGCAAGATCATTCTGAATTGAGGAGCTCTTCAACAACAAGAAATGTGACATACCTTTGAGAACATGGTATGCCCTGTGTGCTTGATTTCTCCTAAAGTAGCATGTTGCTAGAAGGAGCAAATTGTTCTGCAATCAACAAAACCACATCACAGCTAAGAATACAGATCTTCAAACCTTCTCTCTGGTTGGAACCAACCATGACTCAAGCTGATGCCTTACTCTTTGACAAGAAGCACCTCCAGATGACCAGCAGTGCACAGTCAGTTGTAGTAGCAGCTATGTACTACTACACTCCAAATACATTCAATCCCATGATCACAAGAATACTGCAGTTTTGCATGATGAGAGAGAGCTCAGGCAAAATTCTAGCTGAAAATTGTACACTCAAAAGTTGAATACTCAATCACAGATTGTACAAGATCATGACCACATTTCCAAATGCTTGTAAAGTCTCAACTTCTGCTTGCTGTGTGATAAAATTACCACCAGGAGCTGTGATGATGGCAGTGACCATCAGGTCAACAAAATCCTCAACATGTAGCAAGCTATGAGCATTCCCATCAAAGTCCTGTAAGAATTCTCAAGCATCTCAAGGAGACCCTAGTTGCAAATGCATCATGAAATCAGTCTGCCCTACCAGTGAACAACCTCGCAGTTGGTCAGTCTCTCTCTCTCACTCATTGTGCAACAAAAATCATGGCGTCACGAATTCCTTAACCGCATTCTCTCTCTTAGAGGTGAAAGAAATCAAAGATACCATCTCAGAAAAGATGCAGCTTTTCTTCTTCCACTACGACATCAATCTTGCCTTGTTTGCCATGTACAAACAAGCAAACCCAAGAGAACATTGCCATTGCTTTCAGCATTCTAGAAGAAGAGTCTATTGCTGCATTGAAGCAAAGAGCTGTCATGCTAAGGATTGAGAGACACTTCAGAGAATACTCCTAGAGACTCAGAATCACAGTTTTTTTTTTTTTTTTGGGGGTAAAATAAAAGCTTGATAGCTTCTTCTGAAACACGCAGACATATCAAAAACAAGAGAGAAAAACATCTGCAGAAAATCCAAAAACCACCAACATCACCATCACTACCACCACCACCACCACCACCACAAAAAGGTTTAGGGTTTAGGGTTGAGGATCCCCCCGGGAAGCTCCGAATCTGGAAACAGAAAAGCAAACGGAATGGAAATGGAGACGATGGTGCTACATTTCGGGAACACGGAACCACGCACGCACTCACCTCCGAAGGAAACTCGGCACATAGTCGCTCGCACAGGAACGTAGCATTGCGGTACATGTAAACGCGCAGAGAAGCGCACACGCACTCGTACAGAGACGCCTCCATTCCGTCTCCCTCTCACTCTCTCCCTCCCTCCCTCCCACCAAAACCTCTCACCTCCAACTCCAAAGCAACAACAACAACAATAGATCCATACCGAAGACACGCTCAACACAGACAACACACAGAAACAAACACAGACAAGAGATGCGAACAATGTTGTCTCAGCTCCAGACCATGAACCTCCTCATCATCCTGCAGACGGACTCATCTCCAAACTCTTTTCTTCTAGCTCCCCACGCGACTCCCAAAACCCTAATCCACCAATGCAGTCAGTCACTCCCTTCTCATCATCAATGGCAAAAGCTTCGTCGTCGACGGGAAAGCAGAGACATCAGTAGTAGCAGCAGCATCACAGCAGCAGGTTCAGCAAAATGCAATGCAGATTTCGATGATGATTATTGTGGCAAGCATGAATCCAGCAGTACTAGTACACGCTCCCTGCTGCTCCCCTTGCGCCACGGCTACTTTCCCTTGTTGTATGTATGTTTCTCACAAGCAACTCCTGCTTGCTGCTGCTTCTGCTGCTGCTGCTGCACACCAACTCCCTTGTTCTTCGTTTGAAGTTTTGAGCTGTTTGGGTGTCCCAGTCTGGTGGGTCCCGTGGCGTTTTCTGACGAGAAGGGAGACTCGGACGAGGATCTTTCAGAATCCGAATTCCGCGAGTGTTCGGAGACACAAGTACCCGCCCCAACATCGTCGCTGCACTTCTTCGTCATCCACTTCCTCCTCTTCCTGGCTCGCTCGCTCGCTCTCTCGCTCGCCGCATTTGTGCTTGTTTTCAAGCGCTTCTTCAACTTCCAGTCTCTCTTCTTCCTTTTGTTTTTTTGCGACTCGCACTCCCTTCTGTGCCTTCTTCTGTCTGTTGGGTCCGGGTGTTTGGAGTCCGTGTTGTCGTGGGAAGCTTCTGGCTTTTTTTCTTCTGGATCCCTTGCCTCTTCTCCTCTTTCTTTCATCATCCTCTTTTTGTGCTTCAGTTTCTGGATTTGAGCTTTGGGTGGTGGTCATGTGAGAAGCTTTGGAAGCTGTCAAGATGGTCAACAACGCAGTGACAAACCAGCACTGCATTGTGAGGGATCCAGTCTTCCTACATCCATGTCCATGTCGAATTCTTCCCGCACAACTCACGACCTTCAATTCCTCCTTGAGTTTCCTCCTGTCTGCAGGTTGTAAGCTTCGGGTATCCAGACTGAGAGGGTCTGCAGCAAAAACTCGCATCACACATAGTCGCTGCAGTTATGGTTCCAGGGAGGAGGAGGAGGAGGAGGAGAAGCTTGAGAGGAGGAGTAGTGGATTGCGGGGGATGAAGATGAGGATGAGGAATTGCAGCCATAGGAGAACAGAAAGGGAGCATGTGTGGGTGTGGAGCTTTGATGGGTCTTTCTTGAGCTCCAGAACAAGGGAACTTCAGCTCATGAGGTTTGTATGCTTGGCTGAGCCCTATTTGATTGCAAAACTGGATTCAGCAGAGCGGACGTACAAGGAGCTTTCAGTAAGATTGGCAGACCCAGATGTAGCCAGCAACAACAACGAGTATCAGAAGCTTGCAAAGACTGTGGCAGAGCTGGAAGAGGTGGTGACAACCTACAGAGATTTCAAGACTGCAGAAGTACAACTAGAAGAAGCCAAAGAGCTGGCAAAGGAATCAGCAGGGGATGACAAGGACATGGCTGCCATGGCAGCTGATGAAGCTAATCTGCTTGCACAGAAGCTCGAGTCTCTTGAAGACCAGCTCAAGATGCTTCTGTTGCCTTCTGATCCTCTGGATGCCAGAAACATCATGCTTGAGGTTCGAGCTGGAACAGGTGGTGATGAAGCTGGAATTTGGGCAGGTGATCTTGTGCGCATGTATCAGAAATTTGCAGAGCGTAATTCTTGGAAGTTCTCCACCATTTCTTGCACTGAAGCTGAGAGAGGAGGCTACAAGGAATTCGTCCTGGAGATTACAGGTGAGTGATTTTGCACTCATTTCCATAAGCCCCCGAATACATACATATATACATAGAAGTGAGAAAACAAAAAGGCAGAAGTACTCAAGTGCAGTTGGATTGATTGCACAGTCTTTTCCATAAGCCTCAAACACATATATATGTATACATGGAATGAGAAACAAAGAAATGAGGATGTACTCAATACATCTTTTTCTGCTTGGAAATTTCAGGTGACCGAGTATACAGTAAGCTGAAGTATGAAGCTGGTGTGCATAGAGTTCAGCGTGTGCCAGCTACAGAAAGTCAGGGACGTGTGCACACATCCACTGCCACTGTTGCAATCATGCCAGAGGTGGACGAAGTGGAGGTGGTTATCGATCCAAAAGATATCGAGCTCACAACAGCAAGATCAGGAGGTGCGGGAGGGCAGAATGTGAACAAGGTGGAAACTGCAGTAGATCTGATACATAAGCCGACTGGGATTCGTATCTTTTGTACTGAGGAGCGCTCACAGCTCAAGAATAAACTACGGGCTTTTCAGCTCCTTCGTGCCAAGCTTTTTGACATCAAAATCAGAGAGCAGCAGGAGTCCATCAGCTCTCAGCGGAAATCACAGGTAGGAACAGGTGCACGTTCAGAGAAGATTCGAACTTACAATTACAAGGACAATCGTGTTTCAGATCACCGTACAAAAATCAACTTTGATCTGATGTCATTTCTCAATGGGGATATCAATGGAGCTGTACAATCATGTGCAGCAATGGAGCAGAAGGAATTGCTCGAGGAGCTTGCAGCTTCTACAGATAGATCAGCTGTCTAGGTGATGATACTCATTCAAATGGGTATTATTCCAACCTATTTTTTGGTGATGCTTTCTTCACCCTAACAAACTCTTTTGTTCTCTGATTTGTACCAAATGGATCACACTTTTGTGGAATCAAGTTTTTTTGTCGCCAACAACTGTGGTTTACTCTACTGTCAAATTTTGTGTGCTTGCTGTTTTGTATGTGCTTGAATGAATAAGGAAACTATGGACTTTTTTCTATTACCTCTGCCTCTTGAGTGCTAGCCAACTTCATGACTGAATCTTCCTGTTGCTTCTGGACATGCAACAGAACCTCAGGGTGCAGGTTTTGTGTGTAATGATTTGCCCAGATTCTGGGTGGATTACTATGCACTTGTCAACAGTATATAGATACATTCTTCTTGCAAGATCCCTATCATATGTGCAAACAAAATGACAAGGCAAATGGAGGAGATGAAAACAGAGAGAAGAACAGAGTTGGACCCCCCTCACAATTTGTCTTGATAGTCAGTATCTTTCTGCATAAGTTGAAGATGGCACCCCAGAATTTTCAGCATAGCATCAATGATACAGCAGCTTGCAGCTTGATGGGGCCTGATTGAATCCTCATAAATCTCTCTCTCTCTCTCTCTCTCTCTCTCTCTCTCCCACTCATAGTATCAGGATTGACACCTGTTGGATTCACTCAAGCATGTGTATATATATGAAATTTCAGAGAAATCTCCATAACAACAATTTGAAGGTGCCATGAGAATGAGTGTGGTCATAACCTTGTGAGAGAGCACTCACAAAGCATAAGACCATCTTCACCTTCATCACAAGCAGTATTGATGAGCTGCCATGACTACCCTCTCACTTCATCAGCTCCCAGCAGTAAGAGAAGCTCTCGTTTTCTCCACACTGAACTGCAGATTGACAATATTTGTTCACTGAATTGTGTCACATCCAACAGAGGAATGGGAAGCAGAAGCTTGCACCTGACACAGACAACCCCCAGGTGCTATGAGCAAAACCCACCTTCATATATATCATACAGATGCTACTTTGATTCGAGTTTTTTAGTATGTCTAATTCTGTAATTTTTTACATGTTGGTGAGAACTTAAATTGATAAATTGAAATTGTTGTGATGATCACACATTGGGTAATGAGCTTTCAATGAAACAAATGTTGCAAAATATACAGTAATAGACATGAATTATTGTATTGTTACTATAACATATTAGAAGAACCTTTTGTTAAGTATGTACCTATGTATGTTACTGAAGTAGACCATAAGCATCAAATAATTCATATTTAAATGATTTAGTGCAAATCAAAGATTCAGATAAATAATGCTCCATTAGAGCATCTCTAGCAAGATACCATGAAAGGCATATCAACAATAACTTATCATAAATAGTCACAAAAGTCCCATTGAGCTTGGTCCATCATCACCCTTAAACTACAAAAGCCCAAGAGACCTTATCTAATTTCTCTCCTCTACATAAAAGCCAACAATAAGATAAAGGAGCTTCATGCAAGCCATTACATCAAATTTCATTACATCAAAAAAGGAACTTATGACATCATGGAACGATTTTATGGTTTTGGAGATCGTTGCACAAATGCTACAAGACCAATTGGAGAGGGTGAAAGAAGACATAATGAACCCATGCCAACACAATTGTCAACATGGTTGTTGCAACTTGGAAAAAAATGTTGATCTCAAAAGAGGTGAGAATCATGGCCATATTCTCAATGCCAAAACTGTTCACAATGTTTAAACACACAAAGGAATATTTTAGACTATGACAAGTTGGAGAAGTATAGAAGCTTAAGGACCTTCTTTGACAAGGAGTTTTCAGTGAACTTCATGAAGTTTCAACTCTTCTAGCTCTTGCAAATGTTATGACTCTAATAGTTGTTTCAACTTCTATGGCAAACTTGAACCTTTTAAACTCAAATCCAACCCTTCAATTTGTCAATGCATTTGTTGAAACACAATGAAGCAACAATACAATTGTAATTAAACTTTTGAAATAAAACACAATTGCATCACAAAATTGAAAAATAATGTGCATTTTTTTCAATGATTGCCTTTAAATTGCCACAAGTGTTCAATGCACATAGTCTAAAATGAATGTTAGAATTATCTATGGTTTTAGTACCTTGCATGAACATTGCAAAAGACAATCCTCATTGAAATTGAATGCCAACACTCAACTCAATAGCCTTTACATTATCATCACACTCATCCTCCAAAATCATGTTATGTAAAATTACACAAGCCTTGAAAATGTCAACAATAATCTCATGGTCCCATTGGCAATGTTGATTTGCAATGATTGTAAATTGAGCTTGTAAACATTCTCCTTGTGGTTCATGAATTGAAAATTGATGACCATAGGTAGATGCCATCAACCAATAGCTAGTAGCAATCCTATTTGTGATCATTCACCATAAACCCAAGTCATTCCCAAATTCCTATGACAAATGACAACCAAAGGTGAGCAATCCAAAACATTGATGTCATTGTTATCACTTGGGAGACCAAAATATGCATGTCAAATCTAAAATAACTAATCCATAATCACATCAAGGATAATAAAAAATTGCCTTGATAGGCTACAAGGAAAATTTTCCACAATAATGCACATAGTCTAAACTTGCAAACATCCCAAACCACCTTCTTTCTACATTAATCACAAGTTGCCTCTTGAAATCCTATTGAGTTCGCTAGCACAAATAATGAACTTCAAATACAACTTGACATATAACAACAAACCTCTTAAACACCTCCATAGCTATTAATTCCCCTAATTTACAATATCACAAGTGTCAACAACAAGTCCATATGCAAGCATCCTCACATCACTTGTGCATTTTTGAATGGGGAAAAACCCCAAAAGGCCATAAACATCCCATTTTTACAAAAAATATGAATCTCGAATGTAAAAAACATCCATGATGCCCAAGAACAAAAGTGATTCATTATGTAACAACATTAAAAAAACTTCACATCATAAATAAGAACATCTACAAATTAGTTTCAATAAATGTGTTTTTCACCTATCAAATGATCTTTCCACACATTGATTCCATGCATACCGATTTAAAACCCTCCATGATTATGTATGTCTTCATCAAGTTTGTCCCAAAGCACATGTAAAACTTACATTACAAACTCGTCACAAATGCCAACACCATGGAGTTTATTCATATGAATGTTTATCCATGATTTGTAATTAACTTGTACCTAATTCTTAATTTAATTTCAATTCATTTATAGTTAACTTTTAGTGAGCTTATAGTTAATTCTTAATTCACTTGTAGTTATTCTTTAATTCACTTTTAGTTCATTTTTAATTAACTATCAATTAAATCTTAGTTCACTTCAAGTTCATTTTTAGTTCATTCTTAATTAACTTATAGTTCATTATTAGTTTCCACATGGATAGACATGGGTCACACATGGGTGAACATAAATGAACATGGGCCACATATAAGTTGATTTTTTTTTTTAAAAGCTTCCTTGAACTAGGTGCCCAATTGGTATAAGTAGAGGTATAATCACACATTATTTTTGGTTTATTCAAGACTAGTTTTGGGTATGTATCTTTGTCATGATTTTGTTCTATTCTTGTCATGTTTTTATAATAAAATCTTTTTGCATTCATATCGTGCACACATTGTGTTTTTACTTTTGATTTCTTTATTCCATGACCTGGATTTAAAACTAAACCTACCTTCGTTCATGTGGTTTGGAAATCTTGTTGTTTAGTTCTTTTTATGCCCATGATAAAACCATCCTTCATCATTATCTTCATTAAATTCCATGTGTACATGTGTAAAAAGAATTTCACATTAGAGCTCCATTGCACAAACAACTTAACAAAAGTAGATTGAAACAAAGGACTTGAATTGAATTATGATAATGGACAAGACATATTGTGTTAATGTAGATTTCAAAAAGATCAAGAGATGATGATTAGTGAAAGGTGAAAGATGACATAGTAAAAGGAATTGATGGAAAACATTGTGGTGGACAATGGTTTTTTAATCATTAAACCTACATTGGCACCTTAAAAAACACCTCCAAATGTAATGTAAAGGGGCAAATCCAAGTTCATACTGAAATTGTTTTTAAATAAATCGTTGAAATTTGAAACTTGTGTCAAAGGTGGGTACTTATTGTCTTTCAAAAGGCCTATTGGGTTCATATATTTTAAAATTGAAGGATTTGTTATTAGCCAACTTTGGTAGTTTGAAAATAAAATTAGATTAAATGTCAAGTTAAACAATACATATATTCATGATTATTGGTGCAACACTCACTAGTAATAATAATTATGATTTTTGAAGTTTGATACCAATCAATATCAATTTACTAATTTAATATTTCATAATGACATTTTAACTTGTTCAAATGATAGATGAGATTTTTTTTGTGGTTTTAAGAGGAAAAGAAAAATGAATAAAAATCTATACATAGAAGTTGAGAAAATACTAAATTTCTCAAGTATCAATCTTGATTTTTAAAATGTGTTTACCATAATTCAATATTAAAAGTTGTGAACACAAACAACAAGCCATCTTCTAACAAGTTTATCAACAATAACAATCCTCTATGTTTCATTTCATGTGTTTCCATTGTTGAAGTTAATGTTGAAACACATTTTGTTGAGCATTCAAATGGAGTTCAATGAAGTCAAGTGCATGCCTATCACCTAAGTTGTTCACTATTTAACTTGTTTGACATCAAAGACTATAAAAAATGAAATGATTGTGTCAACTAGGGCATTTGATTCATCATATTATGGGAGTCACAATATCCAAAAATTTGTTATCAAATGTTGGGGGCACCATCTTTTTCTCATGGAAGTTGAGCCCAAGGATTTCAATGCACATGTTATAAAAAAACTTCTAAAACCTTTTCATGAATAAACAAAGTTTTGAAAGCCTTGCAATTACACTTCTATCACATGAGCCTTTTTTGTGTGAATGATGGTAGACATGTAGCTATCATGAATCTTCAACGTATGCATATTTGCATTGTTTGTTACAACAAAGTAATGAATATTTCATTGTTCAATGAATCAAATGTTGAAAAGGGTTCATCGCCTATTTCAAAGTTAATTACATCATTATCATGAGAAATCATGTAAATGTTGAACACTTTAACCTTGTTCATAAATTGGCTAAGGAAGTCAGTAGCACAACAAAATGCCCATTTCTTTAATAACTTATTAAACAATTGAAACTTGCAATTTCCCCTAACAAAGTATTTGATTTCTTTGGTTTTATAAATTTATTTACAGACCATGTACCATAGTACCAAACAATTTTACAAGGTTTTGCCCTTTTGTTACCAAATGTAATGTGTTAATTAATTGAACAATGCAAAGTGTTTAATTACAAGGATTGTCATTATGTAGTTGTAAATTAGGGTGGTTCATTTTTTACAAATACATTCTAAAAAACTCTTTAATATACATGTTAAGAGGAAAAATAATTGAAATTAATCCAAAAATGATTTTCTTACAAACTTATGAAAATATGGTTCATTTTATGCCATTCAAAAGTTCATAACTTTTTTTGTTAAATTTTTTCTAACAATTTTTTTTCATCTATGTTCTTTTTTCTTTTATATATCATATATTTCAATTCCTTATAAGATATATTTCAAGTGAAAAATATACCAAAAAATGCATGTATAAAAACACATGAACATAAAACCAATCCATATTTTTCAACTTCAAAACTTTATTATTATGTATAACATCTTAATTGTCTTCAATGTTTAGGTTATAGCTAGATTTATATTATCTTTTGTAATTTTCATGTTGTGAAAAAATGAAAGAACCTTAAGTATCTTGAATTTTGAGATTGCAAATCTAGAGTCTTACAAATCCAAAACATTTTCCATTTACATATTTCGTTTTATTTGAAGGTTGGAATTATTTATATATGGAACCTAGTTTCAAAAGATATTGAAGTAACATATGTGGTCTACCTTTGCTCCAACTTTGTGCACACTCTTGTGCAAATTTAATTGTGCTACAAATTAAATTGCTACCTAAAATTAAAGTGTAAGTGCAATGTTTTCACAATATGACCATTTGAAAGGTATAGATCATTCAATAGGTAAAACACTAAATATGAAGAAGTATAAGCACTTGTTTACTATTTCAAATTATAACCCTAAATTATAAATTGATAGAAACTAAATGTGAAAATGCACAAAAAACATTTCATGGCCTTCATATTGTAAAAATAACAAAAAATCTCATATGTATTTTACATACATGTTTACAAATAAAGTTGTTATGTTCCAATCCATGCCCTTTTATAGTATTGAGAAGCCATTGTTTTATATTACAATCAACAAATGTAATAAGTTGTTATTGGTTGGGTGCTTCCACCATTGATGTGGATTACTATTCAAATTATTGTCGACAACCTTTCTTTTATTGTTAATGATGTATTTTTAACCAATCCCGTGGACTATATTGGTTATTGAATGACGCATTGCATACAACAATTACTATGACCCTAAAGGTTTAGGGTGAAATTAAAACACTTGTGTTGTATTGGACAACAACTGATGGTGTGGATGGGTATGACATTGAGTTATGTGAACTTGTTGCCAATATCAAGATTCAAAAAACATGTGATATCTCTCTTTGAATTTTTTTGTCTTCCTTGTGTAAATTTGAGCCCAAAAATTATCACGTAACATGTGTTTCATGTTGAACTTTTTAATAATACAAAAAATTGCACTTCATTTCATTTTTATTAATCACAATGAAGGCATTTTGGTGGAAAATGAGCATGATTAGGAAAAATTGTGCCCAATGTTGCTAAAATGTTATGAATAACTACATCATGTTTTAACTACTCTAGGTGAATAATTCACAAATGCTTCAAATTGTGTTAGCAATTGTTCAAACATTTTCTAAATGATAAGTTTTGACAATGAGTTGGTGAAAAAGTGTGCCAATTGGGAGTTTCTGTCATTGAAATGACATTAGGTTGATATGAAAGACATCAATTGCAGTTTGCACCTTGCAATGGTAAAGAAAACTTGAAAGAATGTTCTCTATGGAAAGGTTGCTTATGATGTGATAGATTCTAAGCATTGTTGGTTTTTAGATTAAAATATAATGTATAAATATTCACTTACTAATATCCTTACAAATTTGTAGATCCTTGGAGTTTGCAAACTAATAATCTTGATAGACTAATTTTTGTTAACAAAAATTGGCCTAATGATCTTAAGTTTGGTTGTAATGCTAAAAGAAACATGGCAAATGTGTTTGAACTTGAAGAAAGTGGGCAAAAGAATTGGATAAAATTTGAACATGAAGAAGTTTATGATGTACATGATTGATAAGGGATATGTTATGGGTATCAAATGCATCAATTTTTACCCTACTAAAAACTTCATCATGTGCTTGAATTTCTACCCTTGTATTCAATTTTGTTGGTGCATTAAAAGAAAATTACAAATTTATGATTACTTGTATAACTATTTTTTAGTTCCATGAGGCGTTTGCAACTAAAAATACTCATATAATTGCTTAGGACAAATCACAAGCTACAGTTGACAACTAAACATGCAAACAACATGATGTCATCAACATCATCAACATGTTGTTACATGAATGTTGAGACATACAATATCATCCATTAGCATAGGATGTCATAAGTGGGAGTTGAACCCTTCACCTCCACATCCATAAACCAAGTCTTTCACCAACTATTTACGTTGTAAAACAATTTGTCAACACATTTACATAAACATGTTTACTTAAATTTTACCCACCCACCCATTTAGGTCCCTACAATACCCACCCACCTAATTCCTTGCCCTAACCACTTACCCTAGACCTACTAGTATGTCCTTGCTCTAGACCTACTGGTAGGTCCCCACCTTAAATAGGCCTACCTGCCTATTTAAGACCTTCCCTACCCACCTACCTACCTAGTTTGATTACATTCCCTATCTACCTTGGTCTCCATATGCCATAATGTATATGATACTATCATATATGCAATTACAAGGATTTAAAAGGTTTACTTGGATGAGAACAAGGAATTTGTATCATTCATATGGTGTGAGGCACACACCATTAGTAGCAACTAATTGCATACACAATTGATGAACACAAAAAGCATGACACGACAAAAATGTAATTACAAAAATCTACATTATAGTTGCAAACAATAATTAGTTGCATGTAGTTGCAAATGACAACGTTTTTTCTCTAGTGATCTTGGTTATTTATTTTATTGTTGTTTGAAATGAGCTTGAATATATTTCCATGTCTTCCATTTACGTGTTATTTATTTATTTCAAATATGCTTGAGAAAATGATGGAAATGAAAAGACAACTTGGTTATGTGGTTGTGTTGTGGATGAATCTACTACTAGGAAATGATTCAATGCAAAATACAAAGTTTGAGTTAAATATGAAAATAAATTTTCATATGAAATATTCATATTTGAGTTTGTAAATATGTGTTCCTTGTGTTGTCATGGTGTGGAGTTTGCATTATGTTGATGTTAATTTGGTTAGTATCACAATGAGAATTTTCTTAATGTTAATCATGTTAGTAGTCATGATAAAATCATGTTCTTGTTAATTTAAGGTTGTTGTCTTAAGGGGAGTTGACATCGTCAATTATTGTTAATTGCATGATGTTGGGTTTAGGGATAAGTTCACATGGTGAGGGCTTAACAAAAAGGTCTAATGCTTATGTCAAAGAAACTAACACATTAGGTTAATGCACATTACACATTTTGTAACTATTATTTATATTGGTTGTTCATTGAAGTTTAACAAGGTCATGCAATTTCGAGCAAGGTGGGCTTACACAAGGCTATTGACATAGTGGGTTTACAAGGTTATATTTTCAAGCATTTGCAACATGCATTCTAGATATGTGATATTAGGTTTGTATTAATGATTCACCTAAAAACCTAAATCAATGAGGACTTATGATTGATTTAGGATCTCAACAAACTAGCAACATTAATACCTCAGTAGTGTCAAACAATGACTTTTTGACATCAATATGTCTTTTTGGAATTGCTACATTTCAATGGTCCATTGAATGGGTAACCTATTAAAAATCGAATGTTGCCTTGGATTTTTGGAGTTGCTCAACTTCAATCATTTTAATGGAGATCTATTTAAACTATGTTGATTGTCAACTCATATATGTGGAGTTACTCAACTTTAGTAAAAT
>Ga0116228_10003537_pt1 | contig 13735 bp, 11 predicted proteins | sample S1TSphfallax_2_FD_89694 | JGI IMG/M metagenome (GOLD analysis project Ga0116228, IMG submission 89694) | Host-associated microbial communities from peat moss isolated from Minnesota, USA - S1T2_Fc - Sphagnum fallax MG | ecosystem: Host-associated > Plants > Peat moss > Unclassified | place... | reverse complement strand
GAAAATTGAATTTTCGGACACCAAAACTTGTCCATCACTATATATCTTATTCTCTACAGTTCATGTTAATCTGCCCCTGAATTCCTAACCATGGGTGGGCATCTAGGTCAAAGAATGATTGGGTATGAAAAGGACCGTCTCCTTTTGAATCTAGTGGGCCCTCACTTAAAACATGTTGTAACTTAATAGCACATTTGTATTGAAAGTTGATTTTTTTCATGGATATATACATTATCAAGCTATTATTCTATGCATAGCATATCAAATTTGAACAAGTTTCAAAATTCCTACCAAGTACTTGAAAAAAAACCAAGACTTTGTTTGTAGAGAAAAAGAAAAGTTGAAAGAATGTCTAGACAAATTTTTTTGACCCAAGATTCTTACCACAAACACCTTAGGTACTAATGTATATAAAATGTATGAATGTGACAAAAATCAAATGCTCTATGTATTGTAAAAAGTTTCAAAAAGTGAAAATTTTGAGAATTTTGGGCCATTCATAGAACATGGCCCACATTAGATAAATTTTACTGTTCTTACTTTTATAAGTGAAAAAAATATTTAGTTTATATGCCTATATAAAATTTGGAACAAAATTATTTCATTTGACATGAAAAAAAAGGGAAATTTAACGCACCTATCATAGGAAAAATGAAAAAAATAGGTTCTTCATATGCAAACCATTCAAAATGTTTTATACATGCACCTTTTTGGATTTTGATACTTAAGATCCTTAATCATTATTATATAGTTCTAAATTTGTGATCATAGTTCATTTAATAAAGTTGTACATTTGATGAATGTAAAACTTGATGCAAAAACAATTAAGTTTTTATCATCTTATGGGTCACATTTGGATTCAATTTTCTGAAGGTGTACCACCCAAGACAAAGTAAAGATAGTCTTGGACATAGTCTTGAACTTTAAATTGTATTTTGATTCCTTTGCAAATTAATGAATAAATTTATTTTTTATTTAGAAGTATGATAGTTTAAAACACCTTATATCTAGAAACATCATTATTTAATCCACTTTGTGTCCATGTTGATCAATGGTGAAAAAGGATTAATAAATTATAATATAGAAAGGAATACAAAAGGGTGACAATCTGACAAGGTTCTTGGTGTACACTTTCAAAATTGGACCCATTTGGTTTCAAAATTGATCTCCAATTTGAAAATTTATGCAAAACATGCATTACAAAACAATAGAAAATGGTCACATGGAAAATGCAATTTTTGGAAAGGACTTTAACCTTGGTACCATTGACTTTTTATTTCACATTTTCATTTTTAAATTGGTTCTCGTGCTAGAATAAATCATCTCTAGTTTTGGAAGTTTTATCTTGCTTTTGCTTCCACATTCTTCATTAAATGTGAAAACATGTGGATTATAATTGATATAGGGTGGCTTCAATATATATATATTATATACTTAAATAACAATAGGGTGATAAAAAATAAGTCGGATAATTATCTAATACCCTTTTTTAAATGATTGTTTAATGCACATGGATCCCAAACTTTAGGCTAAGTGTCTCCCCCTTAGGAAAACATGATGAAAGCTTGTTATAGTGAACTATTATGAAATTCACATTGATAGTTTTTATGGGTTAATTTCAAATCTTATTCTAAAAAATCAAGGTGAAAGCACATGAGGGTGGAGCAAAATGTGTTGAAAATTTTAATGCATTTGAAAAATTTAGCAAAAATGAGATGAGGAACCAAGACTTTTATTTCAATCCTCCCAAATCTGAAAAAAATATGCACAAAAGATCAATATTCACTCAAAGATGGACTTTTCAATGTATGGTATATTCAATAACATCATAGTCCAAAATATTATGATCATGGACTTTTGCTTCTCTAGAGCAATTTGAAAGCATATCTACAACTTTTTATCATCACATATTAAAAATAACATAACATTTAAGATTTAAAAAATCAAGTAAGAAAAGGTCTCTCATTCTTTTTTAATTAAAAATCAAGATCTTATGATCATAACGTTCATCTAGATATTTAAACTAATTTTTTCAAAGCCCATATTTTTAGAATTTAAAAAAAAAAATCAAATTAGGATAATATGAGTTTGGAATTTTTTTAAAAAAACTTTAATATTATTTACATGTTTTTATTAAAAAATAAACTAATGTTGGACTTTAGAAATGAACTTTCAACTAGCCATTTTGATCTACCCTAATGTGCTTTCTGCCAATAAAATTTTGCAAAATTTCTTTTGAACCAATATGTAGTTTCATGAAACTTAATTTCATTCACTTGATGGCTACACAGAAATTGGGAATGAAACAAGGACTACAGAGTCAAATGAGGGCTCAAAGACAAGATGACTAAATATGGACCTGTATGAAAATTAATCTTTTGAAAACAAGCTGTTTTGTAGGTAGCACACTACACTATGAATATCAAAACCATGCAATACCTTGCCATTAGACTTGCATAGAAAGCTCAATGGAAATAGACTTATATGAATTGTGAAAAGATTGTCTGCCTGGGTGTTAATATTAACTACTTAACAAGATAGGACCCATCTTAAATAAGATTGTTTGTAATTTTTCTTTCCATGGTATCATGTTTTAACTTTTAGATGGTGTGTGTTGATGCACCTTACATCCTTCACTTGCCGAGGTAGTTTTTCTTTCTGTTTCCATTGCAATAACTCTGTTGAATTTATCCGTGTGTTGTGCAATTTTCAATAACAGCCCTATCATTACAGAAAGCTGGAGAAAAACTGAAAAAAGTTTGTAAAACTAAACTCATTTTTGTGCTCATTTAGATTAAACTACAGAAATAAGGAATTAGACATTTAAAGCAGGTCATTTTTATTTTTAAAAACACTAGCTAAGCTGACCTTAGCAGGGACTCTTACTTTTTTTTCTCTTTTTCTTTTTTTTTGGGGCAGGGCACAAATGGAATAAAATATATCCATTGCAGAAACAAGAGAATTCACGAGGCCCAGACACCACCAGAAACTGGGTCATACTTTTTTACCTTGCCGAGCAGGCCCCACCCCACTCATAACCACTTATAGTATTTAGTACAGACTCCAGATGAGCACAGAAAAAAGAATTGAAACTGCCAGAAAGCTGTGATGAGAGTCCCACAGAGGGATGATTAATAATACTACAGTATAGAACTGAAACTGCGAGTACCTATACCTGCTGCTCCTGCACAAAATTACGTCCAATTGAACAGGTTTTACTTCGTGCATATAACGCTGGGTAGATGTTTGTTTCCAGTAACTACTAGATTAATAATAATACTAAAAGAAGTCGTCTCTGGCAGAGCAAGCAAAGCCAGCCCAGGGCTCTGGGAGCTAAGACACACACACACAGACACAGCCTTCCTTTTCTGCACCCTCTTCTTTACGTGATTAAAAAATTCTGCAACTGACTAGACTGAGATACTTTCAGTATTTAGTATTTTCAAACACCATGCACTGCTTTTATGCCATCATGTTTCCGGCCCACAATTTCAGCATCCTGCAGTTCTAAACTGATGAGGTTGTTCCATTCTAGTAGGACCCATGCATCGTCTGTCTTTTGCAGTCATATTTATGAAGGGAAAAAGTTCAGACTAAACTCATTTGTTAATTATTTCATTAAATCTCTTATTTATGTTATATCGGGCATTTAGATACAAAGTTTCACTACTTTCTTTTGTTAAACTTTCCCTTAGGATCGGATCTTTTTATAATACAAATTTATTGTAATGTAGCATAACTGGTGATCATCCAGGAGAAGATTTAGCTAAATTTAGCTACAGACCACATATGAACGTAGAATATATTAAGAATTTTATTTGCTTTTTGACTAGTCACTGGAGCTTGTTGCACAAATGTGGTGATATCAATTTTGTTTTTTGGAAGTCTGGTGAATAATTAGGGCCATTTATTTCACAAGAACCCTTCATAGGTGTCAAAATCATATTTTTCAGGTTGAAAATCCAAAAGCTTGCACAAAAAAAACACTACCTAGGATTAATGTTTTATTTTTTCAAATTTGTGACATACTGTAGCCTAGGGTCAGTTTCCATATTGAAAAAAAAAATAATTATCTTTTTTCAAAAAATATTTTTTTTAATTTTAAAATTATATATTTTCTCATCATCTACTAAAATATTGTGATATGAATAGTGAAATTATTTAGACTGTAGCCTATGATAATTATGATGATTTTCAACATGTCAACTTGATATTTTCACAAAATTTCATTTTACTGTTTTGAGGATGATTTAATGACCAAACTGACCTTAGGGCTTAGTGGAAGTGTGGATCAGCCATTGGATGATTTAGCCAAATTTTGCAATGAACTAAATACTAAAGTTCAAAACTTTCAACATCCTTGGATATTATTTTTGGCTACCTTTGTGAACCTATTATAGAAATATGGCAACGTGGTTGATTTCACAAATTTTATGGAATGACCTACAAATTTGTGTTTGATTATGCAACCTACTACCTAGTATGTTTGGCTAAGTGTGGTTTCTTAGGATGTCATGGATGACCTCCTCAGAAAACCCATTGAAATCTATAATTATTGGGGAAATTTTTGCCAAAAGTAAAATTAAAATTCCTAATGCTTATTTTGGAGTATATATATAAATTTTACAAATTTTCATTTTTCATTTTTGACAAAATTTCATGGATAAAATTGTTAAGTGAAAGATGTTAAACACCTTCCCCCCCCCCCTCCGCCCCCTGGCCAAAAGCTTTGTGTGGGTGTCAAAAAATGTCAAAAAGCACAACGACACCATGTATAATTCTACCACAGAGTTTGACTAATAACTTACAAAGTTAAAAATAAATTCAAAATTGGATACAATTGTTTCAACCAATAGGAAGTAAGCTAATAATGATAATAACTATATTCTATGTCATTGCAATAGTGGGTTCAAATCCGATGAAGAGATGTAAAACATTAAGTAAACTCCCTTCATAATCACCTCCATTTTAGTCACATTCTTGTTGGTGTCACAAGTTTTGGTAACCATCCATTTTAGCAAGAAACATCATTTTCAGAATCACTATCACATTTGTTAGTAACACAAAATATTTGCAAAGCTTTTTTTTGTAAATATGACTATAATGAGGGCAATCTAAGGATAAATATTAAGGTTTTGTTAGTGTTACAATGTTAATGTAAATTGCAATGTTAGTGTTGCTTTGTGTTCAAGTTGTGCAAACTAAAAAGAATAAATCTAGTTGAGGAGGAAAAAAACAAGCAAAAGATCTGGAACTTGCCAAAAAAAAAATGGAAATTAATTTTAAAAATCTAATTAACAAGATACACAAGCTAATAGTTAAGGAGTTCAAAACTCAATGTAAATCGTCAGATTAAAAAAAAGCCAAAAATTGCAACCTTTATTCTAGCATGAATGGACTGATTTGTAAAAACATTTGACCTATAGTAACAATCTTGTAAAGATTTATATGGAATGTGATTATGTGTCACAAAAAAAGTGGTCATCAAAGGCCTGATTATAAAAGGGGTTTACTGTATATAAAAAATTGCTCTACCCCGAACATTGAACATGAACCACACAATTCTACAAAACCATGTGCATGACACAAAACAACAAAGTCCAACAAAATTCATTGGGGGTGTTTAGCCTCTTGCTTGCTAACTGAGTAGCATACTATGGATCTATTATTGGAAGTCAATTTTGTTTTAAATCTATAAGGTCCAAAAAGACCCTCTTGACCACCCGTCCTAAAACTATGGGAAATTAAAGATTATTTATACTTTTTTGTTATTTTTTCTGTCCAAATGCCCCACAAATGTACTTCTACATTTTATCTTTCAAGGCATTTAACGACAATATTGTCTAAGAGTGGCTTAGTGCCAATTGAACCCACTTTAGGGCACAAAAATGATGATGTGGCTACCAAAAAGGGCATATCTTTGGTGGGCACCAAAGTTTTAAACATATTTTTTGTTACGCTAAAAGACCCCTAAGTTCAGTACGTTTTGTGGTTATTTAATGGGACCTTTCAATTGCTATACTTTTTGGGCTATGGCATGTGACCTCCAAGTTTTATACTTCTTTTTTTTTGTGAAATTTTCATGCTACCTCTAAGTTCCAACCTTCTATAAACTTCTAAATTTCTTGGCTATCCAAGTCATTCCAAAATGTGGTCAAAACTCTGGTATGATGTTTGCCTTCTTTTGCAACTATTTCTAGAAGGTTTTGTCTTTTCATGCAACAAAAAGGATTTGTCTTTCAATACCATGGCCCACAATCCTTGGATTGTCTTAGGATTGGTAGTTGAAGGATGCCACTTGATGAATTGATGAGTGAGGGTTTGGGAAGATTGAAGGGAAGAAAGCCATTATCTGCACAAAACTAGACGGTGGCCTAGATAACTGTGAAGAGTTGAGACCACTGTTATGTGGGCCCCTTCTCTTACGAGATACCTATTACCAAAGTTCATTGAATTGCTGTAAACTTTACATTGCTGCCACCAAAACAGATGTTCAAAAGTTGATATGCATGTTGGCTAAATAAAATCTAAGAGCACTTGCATCAAAAATTGTTGTCAAACTAGAGGCCAATTCTACTTATCACATTTATTGGGCTATGCCTTTGTCCCAGCGTTTGTTTTGTCGTGCGAATCCCCCCCCCCAAACCCCCCAAGGGTTTTTAAAAAGAAGAGGCTGCAAACTTATAAAAGGAAAATTTCCGAAAAAAAATGGGTCCATTTGTCAAATTGGTCTCTGCAGTTGATAGGCTGTTGCAGCTATTGCTGCATACTATTGGCATCACCTCAACCGAAGATGGCTTGGAATGGAGGAGCCAGTTCATTCTCTCCAAACAAGAGGGGTTGGCATTGGAATTTGGGGGCACTTAGTATTAAAAAATACATTCATCAAGGGTCAAGATTAATTTATAGATAATTATATGGACCCAAGGTCTACCCATTTACTTGGGTCTACAAGAGCTTAATCCTAGACATAGCTTGAACATTGTGGTGAGATGATCTTCAAACAGGCCAATAAAATGTACTTAGTAATTTAGAGCTAGTCGAGCAGCCAGCTGTGGGAAAGAAGATGCAAATGATTTTTTACTTCATACATTTCAAACTATTCTAATTAATTCTTTAGGTGTCTCATTTTATTTTCTTCTTGTGCAATTCCTGGTTATTAAGGTTCAATTTTATTATTCTGTTAGGTAATATAATTGTGAGTTCATTAATATACTGTAATCTGAAATGAAATTATAGTTTTAAAAATAATAATAATGCAAATATCATGGATGATGGCATGGCCTTAGTGTATTCTACAGCAAGTCATATATCTAGCAGAGGTATTTGCAATTGCTTCAGAATGTAGAGAGATTCGAAATTCTCAACAACTGCACTTGTTATGACAGACCAATCACCAAAATTTGGGGGAACCTAATTAGGGAACATACTCAACAATTTAAGTCATGGAAGCTGCTTTAAGTATAGTTAACTGTTAACTGCCACCACCCACCGCTCCCCTACAGCAATTTGTAGCTGTTCCTTCCTTAAATTGATGCAGCTGTTGGCTGCAGACGAGTACTACTATTCCCCATGTACAGAGTACATTGTACATTCCAGTTGACATGGCTGCAAGGGCGATGGACATTGGATGGGGCCCATGGAAATGACAAACTGTAGGGTCAGCATTCTCAATCACCACCCCAGCCATGCACGCTGGAACTACTCAAACTTTTCATGATTCATAAAGGTCAATGATCTTGGCCTATTAATGTTCATATGCAAGCAGGCAGCATCTTGATTGCCCCGTGAAATAATAATCTCCATGGGTGACTGCATGTCCAAAGAAGTTACGTACCAATTGAACTGCAGGTATGGATAATCAACTCTTCCAGCCTCTGGATCATGTCATATGGCTTACTCATTTTATTCACAATTCAGACTCGCTCATTATGCTCAGATTCCCCTTGTTTCATTACAGGTAATTAATTAACCTCAGGAGTCAGCACCTTGCTGACGCAGCAACTGGATGAAATCATGGTGAAGTCAGTGGTGAACAGAGCTTTTTTCATGATTTTTTTTAATGCGGCCTAAGTGGTGATCATCCAGTGGAAGATGTAAAAAAAGTGATAATCATCCCTAAGAAGATTTAGCCAAATCTGGGTGTCAACCAGATATGAAATAAAAATCTTCAATTTAACTTCTTTGTTTTTGGCTACATGGTGAGAAGAAAATATTGAAATCTGGCATTTTTTCCTTTTTTTTTTAATCACTTCCAGTGATTGAAAGATTGAAACCCTCCAAAATCACTTGAGTTTTGAATTTTTGATATTTAATTTCTCTTTCTGGCAGAGTTTCACCAGTAGAATTAAGATGGATGCTGATATTTGACAATGTGCCAGAGTAAACCAGCACACCCATGAAGGATGGATGGATAATGGTCAGGAAACACTTTTCTGTTGGGTTCCAATTCCCTAGTACCCATGGTGGGTAGCTTGGTTGCTTTTTGTACTACCTTCCTACTAACAACCAAGTTGTGCAGGTTGGTAGTAGCTGGGTAGATAGCAAAAACAGCCATTACCCATGTGTATAAACCAGTGTTGGGCGGTTCTCACTTTTTTGTTCAGAACTTTTAAGAAGGTTTTCATTTTGGTTACAATTATCATGTAAGCTGATAACTTTCTTCAGAACCTACCCATCAGTTCTCGTCCAAATGAAAACAGGCCTTTTGAAATTTCAAGATGTGTGTGGACATGGCGAGGCACATCTTGGACGGGCAAGTGGGCAGCTAAGGAATAAAATAAGCAGGCAGTACTTTTGTAATGCCTGCAATAATTATGTGCAGGTATAATGTTGGGGGTGGGCGGCTGGTTCAGTCTGGCCCATAAGTGGTTGCAGCAGTGTTACCCAGTGTTAGGTGGGTATTTGAACACAAAAGGAACATCCAGTTCTGGCTAAGAGTGCGGTAGTTCTGTGAAACCCTCTGAACCAGTTAAATGGTTCATCTTCCATCTAAAAACCCTCCAGTTCTGGGTTTTTGAGACCTAAAATGTAAGGACAGGGATTCATGAACTGGTGAAATCAGGTTTAGTCAGATACAGGAGGCTAGATTTCATGTTTTGCTTGAGTCTAGAAGTAATGTTTGTCCTCCTTAATTCTCTATTTGTGATTGATTGTCATATAAAGATGGAAAATGAAAGTGTCTAATGAAGAATTGGGATTTTTTTTGCACAAAGAATGAAATACATCATAGTATTGTATTATGCTTGGCACTAAAATGTTGAATAATTGATAATATTTCTTTGAAATTTTCAGCAAAACCATCAATAAATTTATTAAATGTTTGACAATTTTTAGGGGGAATTTTTAATTTTCTGCCAGTCATTAAATGGTTTCATTATTGATTGAATATTATTTTTTTGTCAAAAATATTTGTCAGAAATTGAAAAAACTGAATTAAATCCCCATGTTTCTACACACTGTTCAACTAAGTAGCTAGGATATAAAAGGATTCTAATAAATTTCTACTTGCATAGCTGGTCTATAGCCAAGCATGTTGAATCTGCTCAATGTAGATGATCTCTCCAGTGTGGCAACATCAGAAAAATGGAAAAAATAAAAATAAAAATCATCGGTTGTGTAATTGGTTAGCATCCCAAGAGGGATTTAGCAGGTGATGGGTTTTTAGAACCTGTCTAAATAGTTTAAAAATTAGTTTGCAAAATGTGACCAAACTAAAATCAGACTTCAAACATGGAAACAATTTGGCGGTTTTTTCCAGAAAAAAAAGAATATTGTGAAAGAATACTTCCCTGTTTATTTTTTATTTTTCACATTTTGGTGAAATTTTGCACCCAAAAAACTACTAGTCAGTTTTGGTATTGTTTCAAGAAAATATTTATATATCAGCTATGTATATAGGTCCAAAAAAAAGTTCGATATCAGCCAGGTAAGGTAGTAGGTCAAGTTTCTTGATACCAGCCAGGTAAAGGAATGAAGCTCTATATTGTGAATCTTCAAAGTATGCCGTTGTTTCACTATACTACAGTAAGCTTACAATGAAAGACTAAGACCTTATTTTGTGGCAAGTTAAAAGATCAGTACCTGCAAATGGTGAGCAAACAGTGTATTATGAAAAACTTATAATTGTATTACATATATTTTCTATATGTTAATGCATATAATGGTTTTTCTGCTATATCAATACACAAACATAACTAGAGTGCAAAATATTAATGTAATGTACTGGTGATAAACCTAGCATACCAGTAGACACACTTGCTGGTCACATAGAAAATGAAAGAATAACACAGAACTAAATACCAAAACAACTGTCGGATGCAATAGCAAGAAAAGCTAATGAGCAATTTTTCAGATCCTAAATCAAAGGAGAAAATCCAAGAGAAGTTGAAAGTCAACTCAAGAATAGATGAGAGATTAACTATGTCTGTAAATATTAGCAAACACACTTGTTGGTCAGGTAGACTGCATCAATGACTTAGCCATCAAACCATCACATCAATTTGTAAAATAATGTGATACCAAATGTATTTAATATGTTTTTTTTAACTTTAATGAATTTTTTGTCAATATGTATAACAACATTTGAACTTAGATTTTTTCATAAGTAAATAAGTAGGTACCTATCTAAATAAATAGGTAGGTACACAAGCCTATCTACCTATGTTTTTAAATGTGCTTACCTACTTATGTAAAATATAGATAGATATGTAAGTAAATATGTAAGTAGGTAGGTATATATAGATATGTATGTAGATAAATAGGTATGTAGGTAGTTACATAGGTAAATAATAGATAGGTAGGTAGATGTTGGGCCCCAATTAGCCTAACTCAGTTTTGGTTAAACATATGCAATTAGCTAATGAAGTTTTGAAGGTAACCTGGGGTTCATGGGATAAGATGGTAGGTTGGATCTTATCTTGGATGGACTATCAAAGGGTGGGTGGCTTGGATAAAATAAGTTAGGAAGTAGGTTAGTTGGATTAGGTTAAAACGAAATTGTTTTATCCTCACCTAAATTGATTAAAGTTACTGAATAAGGAAGTACGGATGGGGTGGAGGTGGCTTCTAAGAAAGTGCCAAGAATTTATTTTAAGTCAAAATCGCAATAATATCTTCTTCTTCAAGCTAAGAGGGGGGAAGGCATTGTTGATCGCCCTTCTACCTCCCAAATTAATGAATAGTGCATGATGGAATGGGAAGGCGTGAGGAGTGATGATGAGGCTATGAGATCTAAGCAACTAAAGGCACTAGACATATCATGAAGAAACAAGGTGGTGTAAGGGGGGCTATTGCATCATGAGAATGTGAGCTTCCAAGGTGTGCCCCAACAAGTAACATGATGGAGATGGAGGTGGAGGCATCATTCGTTGATGGTGGCGGCTATTCAAAGGAGGTCTTCAAGTGTTGTTCCATTCAAGGGCGAATGTGAAAAAAGGTACAAGTAACTGGTACTTTGTCCAATAGGGTAAAAGTTGAAATGGAGGAGGAGGAGAAAAGAAAGGGGTGGAACCTAAGAAGGAATTAGAAGGTCTACCTTCTTATTTTAGAGCAAGGGAAATAGGAAAGAGGATAATTGGTCTCAAGGAGCTTGAACAAGTAGTGGTTGTTAATGTGGTTAGGAAAGGAAATTAAGTGAAGAAAATAGAACAAGAGAAAGAAAAGATAGAACTATTCATGGGTAAGAAAGTGTTTTTGTCCAATATGAGTAAAAGTTTGGTTAAAGTAGGAAATCAACAGCTAAGCATTAAGGACTCTAATGTAACTCTCCTTTTTTCCTTTGATTTATGAAGATTTTCTTTGAAAAGGTCTTGCTTTTATTAATGCATGCTAAGTGTGTGTTCCTAGTTGTGATTCACTAGTTTAAGGTTACGGTTAATTATAACATGTGTAAAGGGGCAGGGTTGTGAATAGGGAAGGGAGTTGTTATATGGATTAAACAATGGCAAGAGTGAATAAAATACCTATAAAAAAATAAAAGCTTGAATACTTAACAATGACACCTTTTGGATGTCTTCCAAGGGGCATGAAGGAATAGCTTAAAATAAGTTGTTAGAAGTGGGTTAATTTTGTGCCTAATAATAAATAGGCAAATGCTAAATAGGTAGGTAGTTAGATTGTAGGTAAATAAGTAGGTAGGACATAAATAGGTATATGTTAAGTAAGTAGGTAGCCTAGTATGCATAGCAAGTAAGGTAGTTAACCAAATTAATATGGCCAATTTGACTAAGCATGACCATTCAATATGGTCAATTTGATTAAGTCACGGGCATCTTAATGGACCATATAAAAAATTTGTCCCTCTTGATTACATGTATGATTTAACATTTAATCAAAATGGTCACTTTGGTAAAAAGAACCAACCAAGAAAAACCATGTGTCTTTCATGCCCCATGTTTTTAATCAAAGTGAACACTCTTTTGGTCTATGCAAACATTTTAATCAAGTTGAACCTTTTGAAAGGCCATGATTTTTTATAACGATAACAAGCCACCTAAAGGAATCAACAAAAGAACGAAACAAATGTATGTCAGTATGGCCAACTTACAAGATTTTGGGCCCACCTTCCAAGAACCCTTTGACCCAAGTCTTGAAATTTGAGATTTCTTGGATAAGTTGAAGAATGAAAGGACAATCCTATGAAACCATGAATGCTTTCATTAAGTCAACTAATACATAATTATCATGTTCCCTCAATTTTTTGGAAAGATATCCAAAATTGCATCAATGTCTTCATGGGTGTGGCCAACAATTAGAAACCCTAATTACATTTTTTTAAACACTTTTGTTGTAATTAAAAGAGATAGGAATGCAAACAAGTGACAATTTTTGTTATCTTTCACACAATTATCCATTTGAAGAAACAATTCCATGGGTAATGGTTTAACACTAGTGAATTCACTAGTGCCTTCAATGTAACCAAACAACAAGAACCTCCATGTATCAATTTTTGAAAAACTACATTTTGTGGTTCATGTTCAAAGAAAATCATGGATTTGTTACCCAGTGTGTGGTAGTGATTAATCAAGATAAAATAGATCAAGAGAATGGTAGGGATTAAATAAAATAGTGAATGAGTTGCATAAGATTAAAATTGTTAAACATTTGATTTTGAATTACTTTTGGAGGGAAATGACTCAAGATGTAGTTTTGGAAATTGTGGGAATTTGGGAGATTGTTTTTTTACACATAAAGTAAGCCTTGCACTAAAAGGAATCCCAAAATCTATGACTCTATTTATGACTAGAAAATTAGTCATATAGGACATCAATGACAAATCACCACATAGTTATTGTGGACGAATGGATTAGGACATGTAATCATTTATTTTGTGACATGGCAACTAACATGGCAATCTTCATCCATTAGTCATACTAGACAACCCCTAGTCATAGATGACACATAGGGGCCATGTAGGACTAACCACATAACACATCCTCACGTGTATTGCTCCTACATGGTGTTCTAGTTTTATTTAGGGGTCCACACCAATGACGTCATCAAACCTATGTGTCACAACAATCAATGACTAAACTATGACTCATAATTCACTATAAGGTTGTCGACATGGATGACTACAAGTGGTCCATGTGGCAACACCTAATGTCTTTTGTGTTTAGATCAATGTAATAATTTTTAAGTTGTTTATTAGTAATGTACGAATGGGGATCACCCATGTGGCAAGCAAGGATACGAATACATGGCAAGACTTTATCCAACTAGGCTTGGGTTTATG
>Ga0116228_10003536_pt1 | contig 13736 bp, 10 predicted proteins | sample S1TSphfallax_2_FD_89694 | JGI IMG/M metagenome (GOLD analysis project Ga0116228, IMG submission 89694) | Host-associated microbial communities from peat moss isolated from Minnesota, USA - S1T2_Fc - Sphagnum fallax MG | ecosystem: Host-associated > Plants > Peat moss > Unclassified | place... | reverse complement strand
TGTCGTGCCACCGCATGTATTTTCTGGGATCTGGGAACATTTTTGTATTTCCAGACACACCAAGAGGGCCATAGCATGATAGCAGTTAGTGTGAGTACGTAGAGGTCTCAGACCAAAGGCAGATTAGCTCGTGATATCTGAAAGATCGCCGTCCCTTTCAATCGGTTACGCCAATTCTGCGGTGGGCTGGCAACGGCTTTCCCAAACACAACATCGGTCAAATCGGATTTCTCCATTTTGAAATGGGAAAAAGATGACAATCACTCATCAATGACCAATTGGACATTAGAAGGAATATTCCAATGTAAGCAAATGAATCAGATTCCAATCTTGTAAATGTCGAATGCTGCCCATCCATGCGTTACAACAATAAATGACACTTTCTTGCTCCAAGGGTGTGATAATCATAAAGATCCATGGATGCACAACTTTAATCAAGGGAGAACACACAAATTAGCTTATTTTGTTTGATTTGTGCGAACGCACAAATTTATGAGGCCTGGACTACTGACACATCCGGGGAAGATAGGAAAATTACCATAGAAAAATAATTATCAGCCCATACATATGTGGTGTGTAAAGTCTTAAATGCACCACGCAATTATGACACCCTCCACAAGGAAAATTAATAGGAAAATTAGTTATATGCTCTTTTCACAACTATCAAGAGTTACATACCGAGCACCATTGGAGACGCTCTAAGGCATCAATGTTGTCCTCAAATGGCATATAGTACATAGTACCTATTTCCATTCTTGCTATAGGTCCCTAAGTTGACGCCCTGTAACAGTCTATTAAACAACAGAGAAATTTTTATCTATTTGGAGGGCACCTTACATCTGGGAGTATCCCTCCTAGAAAAGGAATATTATGCCTACTCCTTAAGAGTGGGAGGGATCTTATGACTGTAAGTAGGTGTAGGATCCTTCCACAGTTCTCATGGGCATAAGATCCATCTCACTTTTCATAAGAACCTATGTCTGGTGATCTACAATGTCTAGGTTCCTGATAACCTTTGCCTTGTGTTTTATGATAAGCAAAAACCAGTGTGTGATGAAATTCCGAAAATTGGGGGCCAGACTTCAGTACCGCCTCCTCATAGGCCCCTTATTTTGAGAATGCCCCCACACCAGGGCTTTACTGTGCACCGAGAGCCCATACGTCTAGACTATAAAGTGTACTACAACTTTGTCACTAATCTGTCAACACCATTGTAGTTTGGGTGCATTTGCTTCGAGCGGAATTCGTCGACGAGGTTGCTGAGCTTTGCATATGTTTCATTTGCTTGGGCATTCTCTGCTGGGGGAGTGGTAATAGAGCGCAACGTTTGTGGTGTCCTTCTGTGTGCCGTGGGGATTCCTGACTTGCACAACCAAATCCAGTTTCTCAGAAAGCAGGGACTCAGAAAGCAGCCAGTCCCTCCCAACCCAGGTATTATCCAACGTGTCGCGCGTATCCATTTTTTCACTTGTGTTTGGAGAGCGTGTACTAGTTTCCATTGTTGACTTCCGCCTTGTACCAGCAAATTAAACCCCATCTAATTAAAGATAGTTGTGATAGACCAGAGTCCTTCAATGTCTGACAAGCGAACGAGCGTTCGATTTTTCGACAGTGCTAGACTGCTGTGGGTCGTAGAATGTTCCAGATTGGACAATTGAAAACCTCGGAACTGGTTGTTTGCAAAAGTGCTAAGTGGTGAGCCTGGATGATGTTAATCTTTAGGCAAAATCCTATATTTTCTCTAGGCAGAGAGTACCAATTCAGTGGTCTATATAGATTTTTTTCTGTAAGACCTGCGATACAACTAATCTAGTGACACGGGTGAAATGGAGACAGACAGATTGCTTTGCTCGCTATCTGACTTTCAAATGCAGATATTTCGGAATGCAAGTTGTCATCCGTGGTTCCGAAGGAAGTTGGGATTCTCATGCCTGAATCTTGATTTATTCCATTCCTACTCCCATCTCTTTACACAGACTGTACGTTGTGCTCTTAGGAGATTCCTTCCGAAATAAGTATTCCCTATCCCTTCAGCTGTCGAGCTGTCTCTATCGAAGAAAGTGACCAGAGACTTGGTCGTTCAGACTTTTGCACCTCCACAGTAAACTGCAAGCTCGAGCAAGATAGAAGCTCATCAAATGTCACCACTACAGCCACTGCGAAGCTGAGTAGATTTTTGACAATTCAGGTAGTGTGCAAGATGAGTCTGTACACGGGGATCCTTGACACTTGTTAGAAACCCTTTCTGCGCGCTAGTGTTGTCTGCGGGGGCCAACTCTCTGCATGCAACCGGCGATATATTTTACGGTTTACTGTTTAATTGTCAAGTTCCTCAGGGGGATCCTGAGTTTCTTTCTCTAGAGGCTTGGGCTGATTTTTCTTGGAACTTAACCACAAATTAAGTTGATGTTACATCAGACTGGAGCTGGATTCATAATTTAATTCTCTAAAAGCTAAAAATTTTGGTGGTGAATGCCTCGTGCTGATGCTATGCTCATTATGTTTGCAGATTGGCGCTGTGACTGCAGAAAGACTCAGCAACTGATTATAAGATTGTTTGCAACCTAAAATCTTTCATCTATCTCTTCTTATACTACACAATGCAGAAGCCTTGTGCACCCAAGATCCCTTTGGTCCCTAACACACACTACACACTCCGCACGGATGATATAACTCGAGCTTTGGTCTGTGCGACGGCCGTTTACGAAAAAGACGCGACCCATTTCTTCGCACAAAGTCAGAGAGACTTTCAGTTTGAAAAAGTCCACATGTCACTCGACCTCACTGATCCACCCCAAAGGTTCATGGTGGCGTACTCAAGAGATGCCATCTTTATTGCATTCCGAGGAACGGAAACATTCGCAGACGTGTCTTGCGACTTAGAAATCGATGTACTCCCAAGATTTGAGGGTCGTTTCCACCGGGGATTCTTCAAGCGCTCTAAAGTCTTATACGTCGGCCAGTCTCCTCAATTACTCATGTTCGAGCTGCTTCGATCCGACCCCCAAAGACGCGTCATCCTTTGTGGGCATAGCATGGGTGGGGCCGTGTCGCACATGGTTCTGTTACGATTCCTGCTGGAAAACAATATGTACTACGTCTTGCCTGTAAGTCACTAATCTCGTGAGCTTGGGAGTGGATTTTTGTTCAACTCCTGTGGATTAGATCGTACCACCGCGAAGAAACTGAGAATGACGTCTAAAATTTCAGCCCGTCTCTCAATCAGTATTCAGATTGTCGAGTTATGCCAATGAATATACCTTTTCAGAATGCGCAACAGCATCCTATGTAGTTCTTCTAACCTGGGGTCTTGTTTACGTGAGTTTTGCATGTATTGGCCTGCGCTTCAAGCAGACAGAGTCCGGCACTGAGTACCCTGATTCGCTCATATCAATCGCATTTGGAGCCCCTCACGTGTGTGACGGAGAGACGGCGAAGATTATCAACGACAACGACAACTTTAACTGGCGTTTCATCAACTTCGTCAATCAAACGGATCCCGTCCCGCGTCTCCTCCACCAACTCCGAAGCACTGCGGCAGAAGCGTTGCGGGCACTAGGGAGAATGTTCTTCAAGGAGGTTGATATTACACTTAAGAAGGTGGGAGGTCTCGTAGGTGATTGCAACGACGACTATCCTGATGATGGGATTGTAGGAGGCCTGCGAGAGTTATCCATCAGAGTTTTTGTACCCAATGCCGGTTCTACGATTGCCGAACTTACCAAGTCGTGGCATTCTCTCATCGACCGCGTGAAGCACACGGCAGAAAATGACGAACGTGATCCGTACTTTTCTCCAATCGGCCGTTACGTATTTCTGGCACAGCTGGATCGACCGGTTGTACATTGTTTAGACGGGAGCCAGGAGGAGACGGCAGAGTTGCTCAAATCCGTGCAGCTCGGCTCTGAAGACTTGGCGTATCATCCGATCAGAAGCTACAATGCGGCGTTGGTCAAGGCTGGCTTGATAGAGGGCACAAGCGTAGGAAATCTCCAGTTAAACCCATCCACGAACATCATCGTCACTACACCAGAGCCAGAAGTGAGTGAACCGCTTCCTCTGCCCCTAGTGTATGCTACGTTTTCGTCTCCTAAGAAAAAACATCTAGAGGATTTCCAAAATGTATTGTCAAGTTCGTCGATTTCTTGTTTTGATTAGCACTCTGCTAGTAGGGTAAAACCCCAGCGTGAGGGGCGTTCCCAAAATAAGGGCCAAGGTTGAGGCTGTCCTTGTTGTCGTGGGCAATCGCCTCATCCTGAGCCTTTATTTTGGGAATGTCCCCCACGCTCAGTTCTTCATTGCAAAGTACAGGGGGAGGGTTCTTGCGTCTACTCCTTGAGTGAGAAGAAACGTATGCTTATATGCAACTTAAGGGCAGGATCCACCCTCTTTTGCAGGATGGATATTCACAGATGTAACGTGTCTCCCAAATACAGTAAGAAATTTGTAGTAGGAAATCCTTAGGAACTCGTGCTTTATAATTGGTCAAGGGAAAATCCCACACCTAAATCACCATGTATGTGTCATCCCAAAAGCTTATAGGAAGAGCATCTTCGTGAAGAAGAAGATTAGTGAATATCTAAAACATTTTTTAAGGCATAAGCGCACTTAGCCTTTCAAAAATTAGTGTAACAAGTACAATATTTTTTCATTTAATTCTTTTTTAAATATATATTTTTATCTAAAGTTAATGAAATATATTTTTAAAAATAAAATCCATATTAAACATATAAAATATATATATCACGAAATAATATTTTTTACAGAGCATGAAAAATTACATACATATTTCAAAACTAAGGTTGTGGTGAATTTTTTTGTGAATTTTTTTTTGATGAGTGACATTGATGCACATCAATTAACTGTAGAATCATTTAAAATGTTAATTTTTTCATTGAAAATTTATTCAAATATATATATATATTTGAATATAAAAGACATTATTATGAATTTATTGCATATATATATATATATATGCAATAAATTCATAATAATGTCTTTTTAAAAATATATATAAGGTCCATTGATCATTGAAAAAACTTAGGTTATATATTTTATGTATATTGATTTTATTCAATTATTTTCATTTAACTATTTAATCAAAACTCAAAATAAATTTTTAATTTCAAAATGTTGTCATGCAAATTTTCCAAAAAGTTAGTATATTTAAATTAACCAAAGGATATCATCAAAATTCTAACTTACTATATATCATAATATTTGTCATACATCATCTTTTTTTTTTAATGAAAAGGGACTCGCTCCTAGTATGCTTTCACCCTTTAACTTAACAAAATCCAAATCAATTAAAGGATCTACAATTCTGTCTTTCGATTTGTGTACAATTTTCATGGCTTTTCATCACAAACCTAAAATAGTATTAAGTTTGGGAGTTTTCAAATCATTTCCATGGAAACTGTCAAATTTTGTTTAAAAACATAAATTGTAATATGTAGGAGTATCAAGATTTTACTTTGGAGATTGCATATCCATAGAACTTTTGGGTGCAAGCAAACAATATTACATCCATGGTCTTTCATAATGGTTTTATGCAGGTCACGTATGCCAAATTTAGAGCTCTAGACACAGGGGAGCATTACATCATCATCAAGGGGAAGAATCTTTTGTTCCTTCGTGAACCTGTCATCTTGAGTGGAGTAGCTTGTAGAACTCTGATGCAACGTGAAAATGAGCTTTGGGTTTCTAATCCTACCCACATAGAGGCAAGCCAGGCTACTGCATACAAGACTATGCATGAACTTATCATCAGAACAACTTTTGGGCAAACCTGTCATATTATATCAGAGGTAAATCTATCACCACACTTGAAATTGGACAAGAAATATCAACTAACACAAGCTTGTTGATCTCGACATCTTTGTTCCATAAAAACACATACACATACAACCTAGCATTGGTTAATCTAATCCAAATGTCATCATGTAGTTCAATGTATATGATATAAGAGGTAACAACTTGTAAATTAGTTAAAGGCAAATGATCTGGCCAAATGTTTCCAGGATTTCTTGGAGGAGCCCTCCACTACAGTAGCTCTCAAGTTATTTCCAAAAATCGTTCAAACCAGGGTACTAATGGCACAACCACCATGGAAAATTCTACCTTCGAGTGATGACAATAATTGTTTGGACAACCTTATAAGATGTGAGTGCAGCTTTTTTGTTTTTTCTGTGTGACCTTTTGTTTGTCTTCAATATTGCACATGATCAATCCTTGCTTTCCAATTTAGATCTGCTATGAACAAGGTTCTGTAAAAGACTTTGGCTCTACTTATTTTTACAATGTGGTAAATGGCACGAAGGACCAATTCACCCAAATTGTGAAAGTATCCAATATTTATTACTTATACCCAAAGTGGAACATGCCAGGTGCATTTGAGCCAAAGACAAAGTTGTCAACACACTTACAAGAGTTAGCCCATGCTACAAATAGTAGCATAGATTCTAAATCTAAGCACATTGCAGATGCCAACTACCTGGTCAAGCGAGTGATGGAATTCATGCAAAGTAGGTAAGTCAATTCTAATTTATTTCCAAATCATATCTGTTGCAAGACTTTCTAAAATCCATGGTGTTAGGACACATGTAGGGATCATGTGAAGAGAATTGTGCATGATTACAGCAACAACCCACTGGAAATTGGTAATTTAAGTAGGTTTCATCATGGAACCCTTGAACATCATGTTGCTTTATAAAAACTAAACATATATAATGTTCATCTTTTCTACAGCCTTTTGATTGAGTACAAGGCTGACTTGGTGGAGCAAGGGAAAATCATTGGTGCCAATGCTGAACTCGCTGTAGAGTGGATTTCTCTACTTGCTGCAGTTTGTGGTGTGCCCATGGTGAAGCCAATTGTAGACATTGCAAGAATCAGCATTAGGGTTGTGATTTTAGTTTTACGAACATGTGCGGGCCTCCCTCATTATCAGCTACTGGTGGAGTCCTACGATGACATCCTGGACCTAGCAACTAAAGAGGCAACCTTATGGGAAGAAAAGGATAATACCATGCAACCCATGTCAGTGGTGGAGGAATTGGACTTGCAAACCACGTCCAAGGAGGAGAAACTGGAGATGCAAGGTAAACCACAACAATATCTAAAATTATGTTTTGATTTTCATGAATTGTTGTCCCAACATGCCTTCCTAAAGCACTCCATCCAACTCCCAGAAACTTAACTTTCAGAATTGAATATGCACATCTATCTTGCATGGATGGTTTGCACTGTAGTCCATAAATATGACTAAGGATTCATTAATGGTAAAGGCAAAAGGAAATGGATGATAGTTAGATCATGCACGTGCTATATTTATTTTGGAACACTTATACTTCCTTCACTGTCCCCTTACCACCTACAGCCATTTCACCCTCCTAGTATACCTCTGGCGTGACTGGCTGAGGCCATTCATAACCCATTTATCTAGCCAAGCTTTTGATATATGGGCTATATATATGGGATACATATGTTGGATATAATGGAAGCCACCAATTATTATTTCAAGTCTTGACTAACCAGACTTTTTCACTTTTCTACAGTAAAGAGAAGTGACAACAAATTCAAACAGATGATTGAAGAAGCTCATTCCTGTGACCCTGCAAAAGAAATTTATCAGCTCAAGTCCCAAGAATTTCAAGGAGCAACATTTGAATCAATGATGAGGTTTCTAAGAAGAATCAAGATAGTGGTGGAAACAAGACCCACCTATAGAAAAGAGGTTGCCGGGAAATACATGGTGGGTATACTTGGAGCTGAGGATGCTGGAAAATCAACCTTCATCAAGGTGAATGATTTGTTCCTTTGTTTTCAAAATGAGTATTGATCGCCCCAAGTTAATTTACTATGTTTATTGTGTTTTGCTCAAATATTCATAGCTATCAAAATTCATCAAAGAATCAAAACACTATAATTAAAATTATTTTCGAAGACTTTGCTTTAGATGAACACACCTTTGTTGTGGCAATTGTAACATCTAATGTTTAGTGATTTTGTCAACAATTCTATGATGTAGCTAAGATGGCAGTCATCCACAAAAAAGGTTTAGCCAAATTTGTCTATAAATGACTTATAAAATTTAAAACAAACTAAGCATCCTTCTATATTGTTCGCTACCTGATACAAAAATCTAGTGATTTTTTATTTTTCTTTTTTGAAATGTGGTGATGGAAAACCACAAAACCCACTTATTTTCACCAAGTGGTGAAATTTTGCCCAAAATAAAAAAGATTGCCAATGTTTCACCTATTGTAATTGCAAATTCTACTTGGTTGATTCTTGTTGCAGAAAGCACTCCAAAAGGCAGTGCAATTGAACCATCGCCCTCCACATGTAACGGTGCCCGAAACAGGACTAGGGCATGGCTGTCACACAACAACAGTAAAGCCATACAAGTTTAAAGAGTCTTTATGGCTACTGGATTTCCCAGGTGGCAATGGTACTGAAGACTATGCAGATCAATGGCATTATTTTACAGCACTCCCAAGCTTTGCCATTCTATTGCTCGATTTCAAGGTACTTACACTATCCAACCACAACATAATTTGAAGAAATTGCATACCTCTCCAGTGACCAATTCTTTCAGTTTTGTAGTGTTTTTTTCTCGATTTCAATTTTCAAGGTTTTCTTCAACAAGAAATTTTTCTGATAAAATAAATAGATATTTAAAGGTTCAATTATGCACATTTTAACTAAAATAGTACAAATTACCTTAAACTTGCAAGAATGTTGTATATAGCCTAACGAACAATAATTGCAATATTCAGTTATTGTTTCTAAAAAATATGCGATACATAAATGGACATGTTCATCATCAATTATAAAATCATTGTAAAGAAATATATAACTATGTTAAAGTAAATCACATTATGAAAATCATGTTCCTCTATTCTCATGGCATTACATGTGTATTTGTTGGTTATGTGTTAATTGAATATGCATTGTGGACCCTTGTAACAACAAAAGCAAATATAATATGAAATATATAGGTTATAGGCTAACAACATTTTGTGTGGAGGTCTGGTTACAAATGAGACAATCATTCCTTCCAGAGACATTACTTCGCATAATGTGCATAACATATTTACTCATTGCTCATAATGTGTTTGAACTATGGTTTAGGTCTAAATGAAAATGTTCCATGAACAATTACCATTATCACCTAACATATTGTGGTTTCTATGTACACAAATTTCATTTTTTAGCTATAACATATTTTAATTATGATATTACATAATATCATATATGTATATTGTATAATGGCTGTATTTATATCGAACCACTTCATGTTTAGAATTTAATCTCATATGATGTTTTGTCATTTTTAATTTAATGGCTATGCAGAATGACATCAAACAGGAGCAAGTAATGATGTACAAGGGCCTGAAAGACAACCTCAAGACAAAGATTTTAGTTGCATTCAACAAGGTGGATGAATGTTACACACCTCGCAATGAAGCCTTATATTCAAAGGAATATTTTTGTGAACAAAAAGTCAAAACTGCTAGAAAATTGCAGTGTGAGGAAGATGATATCTATTACCTCTCTTTAGACCCAGATCTTGATCCAATCGAGAGGTTTCATCAACTAAAGAGGGCAGGTGTTTTGGATTTTGATGAATTTCTAAAGGTGGTGCTAGCCCAGGCCGAGAACATTGTCTTGTGAACATCGTAATTTTTTATTACAACAAACTATACTTCAAGCTTTGGAATAAGAGGTTAAAAGCACCATAATCAGCTATTAAATTTCATGGGAATAATATTCAAAATTACAATCTTGGTAACTTGAAACCAGCTTATACATGGAAAATCTGATTCACTTAGGATTAACTTTGTTGTTTGTAACTATTTTGTTTCATCATTTCATGACTAACAACGTTTAAACCCAAGTATTGTCCACATGGCTTCCTTTTCAGAACTAGATTCATATGGCTGCAACAATTGCTTGTTAGTTTTCATTAACTTGGTCATTTCAACTCCAAAGTTCACATGGACATCATACTAGATACATTTTATTTCAACCATAAGCCTCAAATGTTTCAGTGAAATTTTTGTTCTATGAACATAAATTGCATTTTGTCAAAACAATATATTGAATTAATTTTATCCACTTTTGATTTGTGTTGATGTGGAAGATTATAGTTCCCAAAGTATAACATATATTAGTTTTTCTCTTCGAGATGTAGTTTCATATACATGAGAAGAAATATTAATTGTTAAACTTAACCAACATTTTATCAAAATGTTTAATTTGTTAGGAAGATTGAAGGTTTGCCTAAATTTGTCTTTGTGTAATCAAAGAATCTAATTTGAAATTCTTTTAAAGGACAATAATGACAAAAGTCATTCTCCATCTTGTGTAATTGCACTAGAATGAGATTACATTGTGATAAAAGATTAAATTCCATGTAGTCATGTTATAAAACTCATAACTTGACTTCACACCAACACTTTCACCATATCCAATGAGCACACAATGAATCAATTGCTCAACTCAAGGTTTTTGTCATGTGTCATCATGTTCATGTGTGCATATTTCATGTAGTCAAACGTTTTGAGATGATGGAGACTTTTTTTTTACCCCTTCAACATTCATATAGAATTTTTCTTTGAAACAGAAATATGAAAGATCAATATTGAAGGTAGCAACTTTCTCTCCCCATGTTGGAGTTAACAATTTGTCTAATTCCAACATGTTTCTAGGAGACTCCACTAAGGTTGTTTTTTTCATTTTGAAATTCAATTTTGTTGTGGAGAATAGGAATTTGTTAATTGGCAAGTTATTCCATATAATTCACAAAATGCATTAAAGTCTCTAGAAGTAAATCCACCACCATGATTATACCAAAGCATCTTCATTTTCTTACTAATTTGATTTTCCACAAAAACTTTATAGGCTTGAAATTATCAAATATATCTAATTTATGGCAAGTAAAATAGATTGCAACAATAAAACCTAGAATAATCATCAATGAAGAATAGCCAAATATTTGGCACCACCATGAGTTGATGTTTGCATGGGACCACAAAGGTTTATTTGTATTAGTTTCAATAATTCTATTGACCATCAATTGGATTCAAAGGGGAAACTTTTCACTTGGCCTTTACCAAAAATGCATCCTTCACATAATGGAAGGTTCATTATTGCTTCCCCAAATCCCCATAACATTTTGGAAGAAAAAATTTATTACATTTATATGTGACTACAATTTTTGGGGGTTTAATGTGCTTTCACCCTAACTAAAATAAGCACATAGAAAATCATAACTAACTTCATCTTCTAATTCTTTGTTGCATCACCATTCTTTATATTAGATTTATACCACAAGTGTTAACATAATTTTGAGAGGCATGTTTTAGTTTTATTCAACTCATGTTTTCCAAGTCCATAGCCAAACATCCAAACTTTAGTCAATAGTGAATCCTCATATTTTTACAAGGTTGTCAAAACTAGGGACATCTCAAAACATCCTTAAAGTACCTTCTAGCATCCATTCTTATGGTCAAATAATTTATGCACCATGTCTCCCATCATTTCCCTAACATTGTGATTGTCCTTCACAGTGGCCCAACATTTTTCAACATTTTCCCATTCCTAATTCGGCATTATCAAACCTTGTTGATATTCCTTAATGTTCTTCTCAAAGTTACAAGATTGAGCAATCACAAGCCCAAGCCTCAAATTTTGATTTATTGACAAATGATAGGTTGTCAAATTGACTAAACACATCTTGAACCTCCCTAACTTGGTGCCCACATGGGTATAAAAGGGATTATGGGTCCAATTTTTTCTCAATTCCATTTGTCCCCATTTGATTGATTAAAATTATGTATTTTATTAGTTGGAGTACTTGTTTACTAAATGGGAATTTTTTTAATGTGCATAAAATTTGGGCATCCTTCACAATTTCTTTCCATTATTATTCTTCTACTTACCATTTAGATCCTTGTCAACTTGGCCTTACAAAATTGATGTAGTTGATTATTGAACCCACTATTGTATGAAATGAAAGAAAATTTAAATGTTTACCAAAAATTTTAATTCATAGCCTTGTTAGGTATATTATGTTATTTGAAGGCAATTAAATCATAGTTACATTAAGCCTAAGATGGGCTAGTGTAATTAAACATGTTCACTGGGAGATTAGCTTAGAACCAATTCAATGCAAATAAGGTTCCAATTATTTCATATTTAAGGGTTTAATATCTCAAATCACTTTTGATGATTTGAGGTTCCAAAACACAACTTGTTCTATTGCAATTTGTTGCAAGGCTACATTTTACACGTGGCATTCATGCAATGGTCTATTATGCATTTTTAATATTTTCTTCAAACTTAATGTCTATTTTGAAACCAAATATGACCAATAATATAATAAAGCTTTCAATTTTGCATCAAGCCTTAAATTATAATCAAATGTATAACTTTGTTTTGAACCATGACCATCAATTGTTAACTATATGATTTATTAAAGAGTCTTGAAATTAGAATCCAAAAGGGTGCATGTTGAAATTTTTTTAATTATTGAACACATCTAGCCCTTTTTGTGAAGTATATTATAGATCACAAAAAATTGAAAAAATTTGGTGCACATTTGATAAGGAAAAAACACTTGAACGAGTTTTAGAAAAGAATATTTTCACATCTTATTTTAATTCTTATAAACATACAAAAGGATTCTTGATACATCATAAATTTTCATGCAATTTTTTTGGTTGCAACCCTACAATTATAAAAAATAATTTCAAAAATCAAACAAAATTTTCAAATTATGGTATTCACATGGTCATTTTTCAAAATTATAGGGCGCTAATTTTAAGAATTGTCCACTCCTTAAACATCACAAACTTACTAAGCTTCATAGGTTTGTACAAATTTTGTGCCAAATTTAGTATTCATGTATACATTGCATGAATTTCATGAAATGGTTAATATGAATGATATTTGTACATATTCAATATCTTAAATATTTAAACATATGAAATATTTCTTTTGAATTACATATGTGAATGTGAATGTTTAATACACAAAAATCATAGAATCATATGCAAAATTACATCATAATAATTTCACGGATTTAGTTAAAACATAAATTGTACATACATCACATCAAGACATCATAAGTAGAAAAGACACATCATTTATATTGAGATTATATATATATTCATATCATTTTTACACTTTGAAGCCCAAGGATTTTGTTATATTGAATGTTTTTGATGAAAAGATTGTTTTACAACCAAACTTTAACATAATTTTCTTTTTGGTATCTTGTTCAAATGAAACAAATGAAAATCCATTCTTGAACTTTTTTCAAACTCTACACATATATAATTTTAAAAACATTAAAAATTCCAAACTATCACTCTACCAAAACATGGCAAATATGTCTACATCCATCATGACTAGGTTTGTAGACATATATGCCATCAAAATGATTATATGATCATGCAATTGATATCGACAAGTCATTTTCTCCAATAGTCATATTTTTTATTATTACATGTTTGGATGGAAAAGTAAAATGAAACTACACATTTTTCATCCAATATTGTGAATGGATCCTTGGATGGATGAAAACCTAGTTGTTTTTGCAATGGGTCATAGTTGTTTTGGCAACTAGGGCCAATAATTTTTCCATTTACAATATTTTGGTGATTAAAACATATGTGGCATCTTTGGGAATTATAATAATTTTGTTTGATAATCAACTTATGTATAAT
>Ga0116228_10003535_pt1 | contig 13736 bp, 14 predicted proteins | sample S1TSphfallax_2_FD_89694 | JGI IMG/M metagenome (GOLD analysis project Ga0116228, IMG submission 89694) | Host-associated microbial communities from peat moss isolated from Minnesota, USA - S1T2_Fc - Sphagnum fallax MG | ecosystem: Host-associated > Plants > Peat moss > Unclassified | place... | reverse complement strand
ATTTTTGGGCAATAACAAGGGATGCCGGGAAGGCACTCAAGGGCATTAGGTAGTATTAAGGAAACATCAAGGGATATTAGGCAATGTCATGGTGATGCCAAAGGGTGCTAGGTAAGGGGTGTTGGGTAGTGTTGAAAAAATACCAAGGGATGTTGGGAAAAAAAGAATATTTTTTAAGGTGACAATGCAAGAGACTTGAAAGACAATAGGGTATGTCAAAGCAGCATTGAGGAGACATTGGGAATGTTGGGTAGCCTTGACTGATGCCAAGGGGGTGTTACGCACCATCACTTGAAAATGTTAATGGGATTTTCTTCATGTGACAACAAGAAGATGCTAAGGATGTCCACATGTTTTTTTACATGACAAGATGTCAAGGGATGTTGAGTGTTAAAGAAAAAACTTTGAGAAATGTCAAGAAAAGCTAAGAAACTCTTAATTAAGGGGGTGTTAGGCTACATCAAGAAAACCCTAAAAGACATTGGAAAAACTTTGAAAAATGCCAGAGGTGTTGGGAATATGTTGGAAAGTTGTTATGCAATGTGTGGAAAAAAATTGATAGTGAATGTTAAGTAGCACCAAAAACCCATTGAGAAACATTAGGAAAACAATGGGTATCATTGGGAAAACATTAAAGGATGACAATAAGAGGCAAGTCTAAACCAAAAAAGTAAACTTTTGATAAAAATATTAAAAACCACTATGCTACTAAGACATTTGGAAGGACATCCCTCTTAACACCTTGGATCTTTAAAGGTCAATTGATGGTCAAAACTTGCACTTTTATATCCATGATTTGACAATCCAAACTACTAGGGGTCAAAAGATTTGGAGACATGGACAAAACTACTATTATCAATTTCATATCCACAAAAGAACATTTTTAAAAAGAAAAAATTGAAATTGCTTATTAGCATGGCACCAAAACATCCAAGTTGTTATGCAAAAGAAAATTATGCACATTTAAGTGTTATCATAATTCTAATTTATTAATTGGATTTTCAAGTTACTTATGGTTCACCTAGAAATTTCCTAAAGCTCATGCAAGTCATGTTAAATTTATTTGATCCCCAACCTTTTCCATGGTGTTTTTCATCATTCGAAAGAACATTCAAAATCTAAACCTAATTTATTGAGTAGAAACATTTGCAAATGAATTTATTGGTAAATGTTTTTTTTTAACACTAGTTTATATTTTAGTGATGTGGTTCAACATATTATTATGTAGATATTTAGAATTCATAATGTTAACCAACTATAAAAATCAAAGAATAAACCCAAACAAAATCCCATCTAGAATCCATATTTATAACAACATAACATTTGCAGTAATTTGAAAATATATACAAATTAGATGGAATTGAAAACAAAAAAACAAAAAACAAAATACAATGTAATACAAATGTTCATCTCCATAAAAAAATCCTTCCTAGTTCCTATTGTGAACTTGTTTTCATCTTCAAAAACTACTTAACGTCTTAATGATCAAAAACTTAGAATTTTTCCCATAAGTCTTTTTTTATTTCCCACCATGAACATAAATTCAAATTTTCAATCAGTCCTAATCACTCAACCCTATGTCACCATTTTGCGCTACAACGTTATTTCCTCTTGTTCACTTTGTCCAATATTGACTATACAATTCTATCCACTTTGTTCAATGGTGATAGAACAATTCTAACCTTAACAACTATCATGATAAATTTTAATGAAAACAATACAAGGAATTTGTGTACCAATGATTAGATTTACAACCAATTTTTAATTGTAAATATCACATGCAATTACTAAAGTGTCTAGTTGCCTTGGACAAGTCACAAAAAACATTAATCGCAATAAACAAGATGTGGCACCCAAGTACAACTACAATGGCATTCTCCATGTGAATCAACAAATTTTTTTTATTCATTATTTTAGATGGTCATAGGTTTAAATGCATAAAGTTCAATTAGATTTGTGACTACATTTGTGATTACTTTTATGACTAACCTATTGGTAAATATAGAATTCTTAATCTTATATTATGATTTAAATCTAGACTAAAACATATCATAAAATTAATATTAATAAAATCTACTCCTTTAGATCTACTCATATTTAGTTTCAAAATTAAAATCCAATCATGAAAGTATGAAAAAAACATCAAAACAATAAATATGGTTATGGAATTGAAATTTTTCCCCCAAAAAAAAAAATTTTTGTTTCATACTCCATCAAACTCAATGTTCTACAATGAATAATCCTCCGTTTCATTCTCTTCTTTCTTCCAAGATATAACCATCTAAATAAAATAGTCCTATGATTTATTCAAATTCAAATGGTGACAAAAACTATGTAATTTAGTTAGTAATCCTTAAAATAGTAACTAAATAACTAGAAATATACTATTAGACCCCCCAAAAACGAAATTTATTACCATGAGTAATTACTCCCTTAACATTACCCCACCCATACTCTGAATTACATCCCTAAATTTTGGATCAAAATATGTTAAGAAAGTTAAATCTTATGTTATTTCTAATCTTGTGAATCAGAAATGTGATGTTGATCTTGTTGTACTATAATCCAATATATTTGTGCATGTTGTACTTTAGTTTGAACCAATGTTTGATTCTCTATTGTATGCAATGTTTGTTATTATTCATATTATGTTTATGTTAACAATTATGCAATTGTTTGATGATGTGTTGTTGTCTACTCCTATGACTACAACTTTAATGTCACTTGTGGTTGTTGTTGTTACTGTAGATCTAATGTAATTTGCTCCTATTGTTGCAATTCTAATGCAACTTGTAACTGCTAATGTGACTATAGATCTAATGTAATCTAAGTCTTCTCTTGTTGTTGTAGCTTTGATGTAATCTAAGTCTACTCTTGTTGCTACAACTCTAATGTAAGCTCAATTTGATCATGTTGAACTTCTTGAGTTCTATGTTCTTCAATTTTTATTTGCTCCTTATTTTTGTGGCTACAAATGCATACTCCTAAGAACTAACCTCCTAAAAAAGATATTCTATTAGTTCTAGAGTCTCTTCTAATGCATATGTCATACCACCAACCTCCTTCTAGGGACTATCCTTCCCTCCTTTGAGGTTTGCTAGTTCTTCCTCTTCTGCTTTTGTACTTGATAGTCCTCCACCATCAGTATTTCCTCTTTCTTGTTTTTCATCCGAAGTTTCTAGTTTTGGACTGAAGACTAAAGGTCATATTGAAATGATGGTATGACCCTTTCCATCTAAGATATTTTGTGCTTGTATAACCTTTCATTTCTTTCATTCTTCTATAAACCTTTCCAATATCTTTCTAGACAATATCATGCATTACGTCCCACCACAGTCTACATCATTTTCCTCCATTATCAATGCCTTGAGTTTTACTTGAAGCAATGTATGTTGCTTCTTAAATTCATTATTTGCGCTGAAGACACTATCATAATTGAAAGGCTTGATCCCTGGGCCTCCCTCAGAAGTTTTTGCAACTTTTCATTAAAAACCATTTGCCTTTGCAAATTTCTATCCATTTCTGCTTGCCTCTAGTTAGATTGCCTTTGATATTCTTGGTTTGATATACATTACCAATGTCGACTTTGAGTTCCTCTAACTATTTTTGTTGCTTCAAAGAATCAGTTCCATATTTTTATAGTCTCTCTAAAGTTTGTTGTGCTCTACACTCAGAGAATCCTTCTCTATTTTCAACTTCCAATAATTGGCATTTATCTACTTCAGAATTTCCTACAAAGAATCCTTATCTATTTTCATGTTCTCCATATCCTTGTTGTGTTTCTCCATGTTGTTAATATTTTCTCTGGTTATTTGTAGCTTTGCCAATACCCCATTATTTTCATTCTTCCTAACTTGTAACTCAACTTTGAACTTTTGCTCCTTCTCCAAAACCCCTTACAAAATATACACAAATTTTTCTTTCTTTTCTATAATCTGTTTATTTCTGACTTCCAGATCAAAAAGTCTTAGCAAAATATTGGTCCTTTGTAAACTATACTCTACTGCATGTTGAAACATATTAGCAACTCTCCCATGTTCATCCAAGTCTGCTTCTAGCCCTTGTACAAACTCTGGTGTATGAAATGTAGGAATTTATCCCCTGAAATTAATATTTGAAGAACTTAAACTTTTGTGTGCAATCCAAATTTGTCCAAATATTTTTTTTCATGTTGTAGAACTTAGTCTTGAAGATAACATACCTTCATTGTTATGCAGTACTAGAACAAATTATTGTACTTTTCATGGATATAGGTCCAAGTCTCGTATCTGCTCTTTTGTTGCCTACTGAGCTTGAGATTCTAGTTCTTTCTTGGGCCATCTCTAGTGTTCTTGCCCATCTGATCTTTGTTCCTACTTGGGAGAGATATGTGATCTTGGATCAGACTGAGGAGATATTGATTTCTTCTTTTGTTTCTAATGTTATTGTTGTTGTTTTTTCAACAATTTTACTCCTTGTTAAGGATTAATAATGCCCCTCATTGCAACATCCTCTTGTTTTTTCTATCGCTTGAATAGAGTCTCCCTTTTTTTATCATCATCGGATTGGGACATCACAACTACTCTTTTAGTTGTCTTGGTCTCGATTATTTTTCCTTTTTAAAAGAAATATATGTAAGGTTCAAAGGTTTTTTGTTTTTTATAAACATCTCCCTCAGAGTCTCTTTTCTTTTCTTATCCTCCTATGGTTGTTATGTCTGTTTTTTCTTCTCTTGTGACTCTACTCCTAATGGAAACCACTTCTCAAACAAAACTTGTAGGACAATAGTAGAATGGCATACATCCTTTTTTGGTTCTCTTTTAGTTGTTCCATCATTCGTGTTTTTTTGACACTTTTTGCATTTGATCAACTCTTTGACCAATTGATAGATTCTTCATGATCTGCTTTGGAAATTATCATGGCAGATTTATTGTTAACATATTGCACCTTATCTTTTTGATAAATAATGGGCAAAATTGCAACAATTCTATTAACATATTCTAATCTCATTTTCTTTACAACTCGCCTTTCATTGGTGTTGTAAGTATTTGGGATTTTATTAACTATGTTTGTGAGTGCTAGTCTGGCATTTGACATCTCTACCGAGTTTGCCTATGTTTATCCTATATGGTAGATTTTAAAAACCTTTACCAACATATGTTTGTCTATAAATTTCTGTTTTCTCCCAGCATGACTTTGATTTTGTTATGTTTAGAATCCAATTTCCAGTTGTTTGAAAATTCAACCAAAATGTTGTGATGAGGAGTCTTCCATTCAACCTCAAACGAACCTACCAAACCAACTATGTTTGCCCATTTTCTCTCCTCCTTTCCAAAACTTGGCCAAAGAAAAATATTCTTCAAATTGTTATTATAAATCTATTATATAGAAGTAAAAATGTACCTAACTTCATCATCTTGGTGAGTATGCACCTTCTTCCCTCACAAATTTGTAACCATTAATTGCTAATTGCTTCTCTTGTTGCACTTCTTATTTGGAATGTGGACTTTCTCTGGAATCTACTCCTGGGTAGGCTCCTCTTGTTGTGATGGTATTTCTTGATGTTGTTGTAAATTATCCCTTTGCTTCTTCTCTTCAAAGTTAGAAATTGAGATTGGACCAACTTGGTCACTTGTACTTGCCTCTCTTCTATGCTTTTTAAAATTATATCTCTTCAAAGTTTCTTTGCAATCTCTGTTGTTTTTTCTAATTACTTCAAAAGCTTTCTTAAACTTAAACAATGAAGAAGATTTTTGAAAGGAAGAAGAAGAGTAAACAAGAGACGGAAATGGCGGACCTCTTTCTATAGACCTAGATTACAAAGGCAAAATATTTGTAAAAATTTTGTTGTTATCTCTATCTCTCTTCTTTTTCTTCTCTCAACTTCTATAATCTTTCTTTAGATTGTATTTGCAACTTCTTAATAAAACTTTCTTCTACACTCATTCTGGAGACAAAAAATGATAAAAACTTGTTTGTAGAAAACATAAAGGAAGAGGTGTAATGTTGTTTGTCACCTTCTAAAATGCAATCATCTCCTTTCATGAAGTAACATTTCACTTTTCACTTTAGGGTTAATGTCTTAATGATTTGTCCTTTTTGTTTTTTTTTACACCTATCATCTTTTGTTTAAATTCATATTAACAACAATATGGGTTATAATTAATGCATGTTGACCTAACAACTTTGTAGATGTGGCATTTGTTCTGATGACAATTCTAAATTTGTTGACCTAGTGTTATATACACCACAAATTTCTTGTGTCTTATGCTGAGTCATCAAATTGACAAAATTTTGTTATGATGTGACAAACCTTTTTGACTTATAGTTCAACAATTATGAAACTATCTAATTATGGTTTTTGAGTAGTATCATAGTTTGTTGACTCATCAGGTTCATTGAGGCTTCATCTGATGCAAGTATCTCATCAATATTTATGATCTTTGATGTTCTTTCTTCTTCTTAATCTTCATCAAATTTCTCTTTTTTGTGGTCAGAATCTATAAACTGTAAAGATTTCTAATTTTCTAAACTCTGAATCCCCTTCAATGTTTAATCCACATATTTGTATGGTTTCAACGTGTTAACATTAACCAATATTAGGTTTGGTTCAAAATTGTTAATAGAATTTTTTTAAATTGTGTTGTTGGGTAAGCAATATTGTACCCTAAATGGGCCAAACCATCTATTCTTGAATTTGCCCAAATGAGTCTTTTTTCCCTTGGGAAACCATAGAACATAATTTCCAAATTGAAACTTCTTCTCTATGTGTTTCTATTGATTCCACATGAGAAATATTTTGCATTGGTTTTTTCAACATTTTTTGAAGCCTCCAATTTGCTTTCCCGTAATTTCTCTAGCTTTGTAATTATGGCAATTAATACTCTGGTTGAATTTGCATCTTTGTGGTCCCCACTAATGGTCGGTAAAACATATTATGTTGGCATTAGAAGATGCAAACCATAGACTAACTAGTAAGGTGTATATCTTGTTGTCACTTTGTAGAAAGTCCTATATGAAAACACAACTATGGATAGATGTTCATCCAAATTTGTTCTTTTCTCATTGACTAACTTGGTTAGTAATCTACCAATGACTTTGTTAATAAACTTTACTTGTCCATTGCCATGTGGATAATAAGTAGTAGAACTAACATGTTTTAGTAAAAAGTGTTCTATCATATGTTTGATTGTGTCATTAATAAAATGTATTCCTTGATCTATAACTATGGTCAAAGGACATCCAAAACTAGTTTAAATATATTCATACAAAACTTTGGCTGTAACTATTTTAATATTGGTTATGAATGCCTTTGCCTCTACCCTCTTGGTTACATAATCTATAACTACTAGAATGTATTTGTTTCCTATTAATCTTCCTACTAGTTTAATTGGATTTATAAAATCTAGACCCCACTTCATAAAAGGTTCTTTTGGAAGGGTTGTTACCAATTTGGCCAAACCTTTTGTTTTTAGTCCATAGTTCTTTAATAGTTGTCACAACGTCTGCAAAATTCATTAATATCCTTGAATAGAGTTGGCCACCAATAACCTGCATCTAGAATTTTCTTTGCAGTAATATCTGCAGCAAAATGTCTTCTTGCCACTCCTTCATGTAACTCCTTAAAAACAATTTGTGTTTCTGAGGTGGTCAAACATTTGCGCATTTTGTTGTTTTGTTCCATTTTGTACATGGTTCCTTCTTTCAAGTTAAAAGGTTATGCCTTTTTAGTTAACCTTTTATTTATGAATTAAATTCAGAGTTTCTAGCATCTGATCTATTTCTAAATAGCTTTTCACATCTTGCATCCACATAGGTTCTACACAAAATAATGATGCATCCACAATTTGATATGGAACTCCCAATGGTTTTGAACTATTTAATAATCTAGACAAAACATCAACTACCACATGTTCTACCATGCTTATAGACTACTATGAATTCATATTCCAAAAATAATAACCGTTTGGTTATCTTTCCAAACACTTATGGTTTGTTGACTAGATATACAAGAGCCATGTGGTATACATAAGAAACAAATTTGTTTCCCAACAAAAAATGTCTAAACTTATGCAAAGCATAAACCATTGTTAAGGCTTTTCTTTGTAGTAGTATATTTTTGTTTTACTTTATTTAGTAATCTAGAGGCATAAACTATAGGTTGGTCATATTTACCAGTTGGGTTTTGTGTTGACATTACACCTACTACCAATAAAAATGCATATGTGTGGACATGGAACTCCAATTGTTAATTTGGAGGTATCAGAATTAGTGTTTCCATATATTTATGCTTGATCTAATCCCAAGTTTCTTGGCATTTTGTGGTCCAGATAAGGGTTTTGTCTTCCTCATCAACTTTGTGATTGGTGCCATGATAAAGGCAAAGTTCTTGACAAAACATTTATAAAATTGAACCATACCACTAAAGACTTGAATCTGCTATGGGTTTGTAGGTATTGGCATATTCACTATTGCTTAAACCTTCTTGTAGTCTAGTATTTTTTCTTCTTTGGAAACTATGAACTCTAAAATCAATCCTAAAAATACCATAAAGGCATTTTTTTTGGGTTAAGATTGATTATGTATTCATTGCATTTTTGAAAGCAAAGTTTGAGTTTCATCAAATGACTCTCCATATCACTATAAATTACGAAATCATCTAAAAATATCTTCATGAACTAGTCTAAATATGCTTGAAAGCTCTGCTAACTACTCTTTGGAATGTTGGTGGCCCATTTTTGACACCAAATGGCATCACCATCCAAACAAAAGCCCCCTAGTTTGTTACAAAGGTTGTTTTGTATCTATCTTCAAGGGCTATAAAAATCTAATGGTATCATGAATATCCATCTAAAAATGAATAAGCTTCATACCCTATTACAATGTTCAGTACTTCATAAAAAAATGGTAAAGGATAAGGATCTTTTTTTGTTGCCTTATTTAGCTTTTTGAAATTTACACAAATTTTCAAGTTTCCATTCTTCTTAGGTACTATCACTATGGGTGATAACCATGTAACCTCCTCTACTAGTTGAATGAATCATGCTACTAATAGTTTGTCAATATCCTATTTGATAGATGCAACATAATTAGGGTTCAATATGTACCTTGTTTGATGTGTTGGTGGGATCAAGAAATCTAATTCAATTTTGTGTTGAGCCAATTTTGGAAGTATGCCTTTCAGATCTTTATAAGTCTAAACAAACACATATTTGAACTCCTTGAGTAAAGTTTGAAGCTCCTTAGTTTTCTCCTTTGTTAACTATGCATTAATTTTGATGCATTGTGGATTTGCCTTTGTGCTAAGATTTAGCTTTATAAATTGTTGTTTTTCAATCAAAGTTTAACCTACAATCTGAAGATTTTGTACTTGAATTTTGGCTGGTGTCTCATCCACTTTAATATCAGTTTGGCTATGATGATAATAGGTTTTTGGATAATCCTTATCTGCAAATGATATCTCTGGTTTGACATTAAATTCTTTTGTTTTAATTATTTAAAGCACCACTCTATTGCTCCTTGATTTGATGTCCTTTGATGTGGTTTAGATTTTTCATTGATTTTGATATCTAAAATTCCAATACTCAACAATGAAACTATTTCCTTTGGGATAACGATTGTGCTAATTAAGAAAAGCTTTAGTTCTATTTCAAAGATCAAATCTTCTTCATCATCTATTAACCCTTCCAGCAAGTTATAAAAAATAAGTACTTGGGGTTTTCTGGTTTTTGTTCCCAATTTCTTGTTAATTGATATTGTTCTGACTATTTCATTACCTTGAACAGTAATGACGTTGCTGTCCCAATCATGTGTAACCTTTGCATCTTTAAGCCAAGGTTTTCCTGGTAACATAGAATAACTAAAATCTACCACATTGTTTTGCAAAATAGTGAATGTGATTACATATGGTATCCATGTATGTGAATTTTCAATTTTCTGATGATTCCTAAAGGTTTGGTCATACTCTAATTTGCCATTTCAAGGTGATATGGAGCTAATTTTGGTTTGGGTAAATCTAATTTTGTTCTAAGGTTCTCTGCTATGATATTGACACGTGTTCCTCCATCTAACAAAACATCCTCAACAATGTTTTTCCCAACTTATATTTGGATAACTACCATCTAGTTATCTACTTCTATAGTTGTAGTGTCAACTTCATAATGTGTATCAATCACTGTGGCTACACTGGGCTTTGATATCATTTTAGTAGTTATATTAGGTTTTTTTGGCTTTAGTTTTTGCCACATATATTTCTTAAGATCTGGTGCAATCTTCAATACTTGACCTAATAGAAAGACAAAGAAACAAGGTTTTTTTTTAACCTCAAGGTATAGGTAGTTTTCATCATCTATTTACTATTATCTTGGAAAAAATTATCCATAGACATAATTTTGTTGTTAGGAATAACATATGGTACAATTGATTTTGTGGATATTTCAATTCATGGTAATCTTGCCCAACTGGTACTCCACTATGTTTTCTCCTTTTGATTTAGACCTTTTGTTGGATCTTCTATTTGCATTTTTTGTATTGTTTTAATAAAAGATTGTTGTAGTCTTTGTTTTTTTTCTTAGTTAACAACATACTTATTCTTGATTAGCTCTCTATCCTTGAACACCTATTCCTCAATAACCTTGCTTCTAATGATGGCCATGTTGACATCCACTATATGAATTGAAGGATTTGCAACCTTGGGCTCTACCACAACTTGTTTATTTGTAGTTTTCACTCCTTTGTTCTTAATATATTATGCATGTTATTGTACTTAGGACAGTTTATGATCTTATGTCAAGTGTCACCACATATATGACAAGAATACTTCTCTATACTTTGATATATTGAGTGGTAACCTTAGAAACTATAGGAACAAAATTTTCTTTTCTTTTAACTTTATAGTTTTTAACATTATGATTTGTCTTACGACAATATGTACAATACATTCTTGTTCTCTCTATAATTGTTTGAGGTTTATGAGTTAATATTGTTTTACTATTGTGTGATATTAACAGATTATTAATTGCTTCAACTTCATAAATTCCTTCTTCACAAACCTAAGTTGCTTCCTTGTGCTACTATAGGGTTTCTCTCTTCATGCTTGCTATTGTTACATGTATATATGGTTGTAATTAGATTTGAAAATAATAGTTATAAAACTATCTGTTGTTTTATGTTGAAGACTATTGGTTAACTTTAATAATCTTTCATAGTAGACCTCTACCCTTTTATTCTTTTCTTGCTTCATGTTCTTTAGCTATAGATAGACTTGCTCATCATTTTGAACTATTTTGAACCATTTACAAAAAGGTAATTACGATTTTGCAAAAGCACAATCTAGGTAGTCTCCCATGTAATTGTTACATTAGTCAGACTAGTGTCTTTAAGGGTAAAACTAAATCGATTAACAATTTTTACATCTTTTATTTCACCATTTGTTCTAATGGCCACCTTAAAAACTTTGACATGAACATCTAGGTCAAAATTCTTCACATACTTAGGATAATTAAATGGGTGATGATAAGGCTTGTTTGGTGGTGATGGTGGTCCATTTAGATTCATCATTGGTAATCCAAATTATCTTGAAGGTCTTGGAGGTCCTAGTGGTCCTGATCCTCCTCTTCTTAGATTTGATGGTTATCCAACAAAAATTATATTCACTTCTCTAGGCATTTATGTATGCACATTCACAAGTTCTATTCCCTTTGGAGTCTAGGGTTTGGACCCCATACCAACAACAATATGGGTTGATGTTGTTACAAATGGAATTTCAATAATTGTAACCATACATTGAAGCATTGCCACAAAATATAATGGTACAGATCTTATTGGTTCCATTCTAAATTTGGAAGTTCTTGCATAAGTAACTCCAACATTATTGTGATGTAATAGATTTGGTACAATAGATATAGAAATTGGTACTCCATCTGCCATAATCTAAGCTCTCATTTCCACTTTGATATTTATCTAGATTTACTTTTAAAGTCTATTTGGAATTTTGACCTTTTCATAGTACAAACCCTCTAACTCAACATGTCCATGGTCCTTTGCTCTTGCAAATTCTAAATTCAAATTCTAGAAATGTTCAACAAATCCTTGCCTCACATTATCTTCAATAAATGGATATTCATTGATCTAATGTTGACGCACTCCTAAGTTCCTTGTTGAACCCACTTGAGGGTCCAAGTGTGTTGAATTGCAGAAATATGGAACTTGGAGGCGCTCTCGACTTCCAGCACTAAAAGGGGTAAGAGGGGCGTGCTAGAAGTCCCGGGATTAGACTAGGAAGAAGGACAATTATGTTGTTACACGATCCTGCATCCAAAACCCAACCCCAAGTTGGTTAGAACTCATTCTGCCTCCATTTGGTGTTGGGACAAGCCACGGGCGACCTTGGACTCACTTGACTCACCACGGCCCGGACTCGGGGGAAACCACCACCTTCCCCCATACAGTATTCTCTGCGTTACTCCGCGGGAGCCACATCCGAATGGCACTTTTTCCCGGGACTCCCAAGGAGGAGTCCCGAAATTGTCCCGGGTTGAACTCTCGAGACTTTGGACACTCATATCTCATGGCTCCGACCTCCGATTGGAGTGAGGTCTAAACCAAAGTTGTAGCTCTCTTCAAGAGCTTTCCAATGCCCCATCGCACTCCTTCTGTAGACGTTGGGAAGAGGTCGATTCCCGACTTTTAGTGGTCGGGAGTCAAACTGCCAGTTTGACTCCCGGCCCTTCTTTTGCCCATAACTTGGGTTGTAGATGTCCAAATGGCTCATGCGAGGCCATTTTGGACATTTACACTTCAAGACCTTTCCAACAATATAAAGAACACCTCAAGGCGAGGTGTTTTTCCCTCTGTTGTCGAGCTCTGAAGTTGCGAGAGTCCCGGAGGACTCCAAATTCCCACTTTTGGGAGTGTGAGTCTCATCTTCACACTTTGCCCAAAGTGGGGTTGCGACAAATGTCCAATTTAATGGGAGTATGTGCAACGTAGAAGGTTAGGTCTTGAAACTTTGTTCACACTATGAATTCCTCTACTCCAATCCCTTGGGACTTCTAATAATGCTTCCACTTTGTTGATTAAGTCTAGGTTCACTATACCTTATTCTAACAACCATAAGAACACTTTTTGCTACTATTGGTTTTGCTCTTGGTAAGATTACATTCTTGTCTAGTTACAAATATTGACTCAACTCCTCTAGACATTCTGGTGCCCTATGTTGTGCCTTCTTGTTGAACCACATAATGAATTTGAGGTTCAAAATTTTGAATTTTTTCTTCAAGTTCCTCATCCTCATGTTATTTTTGATGGTAAGGAACTGAAGTTAATATGTACCTTGGTACTACTTCCTCTTTTTTTGACCTGTTGAATCTTTGTTTTCCCTCATAAATCAAAGCATCAAAATCATGTTGTTGCATTAGACTTACTAACTCCAATGCAATTTTCTATCAAGGTTCCTTCATCTAAATTCAACTTGTGAATGTGTGTTTTCAATTTGACGTTTTCTTTCCTAAAATTTTGTTGCACACTATTGGTGTGCCTCTATGCTTCACCAATTTGCACTTAACAAGGAATTATCGATGATGCTTGAAGCATTTTATGGCCTGCAAGTCTTTCTTCTGTCCATAGATGTTTCTGTTTGGATTGAAAAACTTTTCTAAATGTTACAAATTGTTGATCTATCTGATCTGCACTCAAATTATTGTTGATGATAGTGCCATTTTCCACTTATTCATGTACTATAATTTGATCTAATTGTT
>Ga0116228_10003534_pt1 | contig 13737 bp, 10 predicted proteins | sample S1TSphfallax_2_FD_89694 | JGI IMG/M metagenome (GOLD analysis project Ga0116228, IMG submission 89694) | Host-associated microbial communities from peat moss isolated from Minnesota, USA - S1T2_Fc - Sphagnum fallax MG | ecosystem: Host-associated > Plants > Peat moss > Unclassified | place... | reverse complement strand
TGAATTCTTGCTTTGCAATTAGCAAGCCATCTAAACAATTTTTATCTAGGTGTCATAGTTTGCATTTTATGTTTTGGGCACTCAATCAATGGAAGAATTGGAAAAGGGAGGGAGAAAAAAAAATTAGTTGTGCACCCCTAATTAATTGATGTGGATCACATTAATGTTCCACAATTTGTGCCCTACCATTAATCTAGGCCAAAAATTATGAAAAACATGTTTGCAAACAAGTTTTTAATTGTGTAATGTCTATGTCATAACATTCGAGAATATTGTTGCAAGTGTTATGTTAAGTGACATATGTAGTTCATTATCCTCTCATCATTATTTTTGCCTCATTATCATTCTCAATACATTTTAAAGAAAAACTATGTTTAACCTATGTGATGGAATTATGGGAGTTTGAATGCAAAACACATTGGTTTATGGTCAATCCAATGAGCTTCAACAACTTTTGACATGCATTTTTGGGTGGGTGCATTTGTCCATGTGTGATCAATATGGGATTCATAAATTGTTGTATTTTTTTTTAATTGAAGTTCCATTGAATATGTGTCCATAATTTATTTTTAATTTTTTGGTTGTTTTTAGTTTTTATAAGAATATTAATGTTGAAATCGCCAATTATTATTATGAGACAAGAAATTGGCATAAAATCCAAAAAAAAAAAAAAAAAAGTTATGAACATCAACAAGGATAATGTTGAAGGTTTGTACATTGCTATTATATGAATAACTTTTCATGTATTTGCATTGAATGTTGTTTACAATATATTTAGTTCCTAAAGATGTAAAAGTTTCATGTGATGATAAGGTTGTGAAATTGTCATATATATTAGATCATTATACCATTTCATCCATTTTGACCATTTACATTAATCATTGAATGTGTTCTTTCATCAATGTTCAAAGATGTATTATTAAATGTTGATGTGTTCAAGTGTGTTTCATTGAAATCCAATATGTGAGTTGTTTTGAGATTGTAATCCAAAGGCAAGGATTTAGTATTGAGAGGATAAATTAATACATGTGAATTACAATGTGGTTTGGGGACAAGTTTATCCCATTATGCAATGGTTTACAATCAGCACATTTCCATGGCAACACTTGGATCAATTTTTAAAATTTTCATTTGCAAAGGTTGAAGAAGGTTTAAAAATTCCTTTTTTTTAACACGAAAAAATGTTATATACGTCAAACCATGTTTATAAACAACAGTAAGATCAAATGTTAAATAATTTAATGTTAATCCTTATGTTTGATGTATAGTACGTGTTGTAGTCAATTGAATGGGAAATTGTGTTATTGTTATAATGTGAGAAGAATTTGAACCAACTTGAATATATTCAGATATGGGTTCTATTGGTGTCCACATATGATGTATTTCATGTTCATACATATATGCATTTTTTTCTTATGACTTGACCACATTTGGGATTATTAAATAATATCCATATGACTTTTTGTGAATTCAATACTTTAGTTGATCCTTGAAATATTCCATTGGCACAAATTACAATACCATCATGTGTTGCATAATTTCTAGCACAAAGTTTTAACCAATATTTTTTTTTACTTGAACCTCTAAATGTAATCCTATTGTGAAGATTACATCATTTTGTAAAGACATGTATCAAAATATTTATTTTGTGCATGCAATATGAATACATCCCCTTCACTTCAAAGGAAAATCAATTCATTATACTTTTGTTTCATTTCATTCATGTACAATAAATATGGAAATTTTGAATCATCTGGCGATGTACAAAAACATTTCTTGTTTATGGTATCCACATTTTATTATAATTGTGTAACAATTCAAAATCAATTTAAAATGTTGATGAATTATTTATCACTTTGGTGCATAACTTGGTTCAATTCATGACATTTTCTTTTTTCCACCCAAAAACTTGGAGTTAAACTATCAATGTTGTTTGCACTAATTAACCATAATTTGTTGTAGTGATGGGTCCTGTCATTTACATAGCTCATGTGTAACTTCCTTTAGTATTTATAAGATCTTTTACCATCCAAAACTCAAACCTTCTATTGCCATTGCCACCTCTTCATAGTTTCATTAAACAACGATTGTGTTGTTCGACTATACAAATTAAATTGCATCAATGAAAATTTCCAAACCCCTTGTTTAAATGCCTTATTCTCACCCAAAACCTTTACACTTTACACTTCTACATTGTTCTACCCTCAAGCCAAATGCTTGCACTAGCTTTTATGCATTGATTTACATATCTTAGGAGCTTTGGTTACACATTTGGCCAACAACTCTATTACTAATGTTATTAAGGTTCAACCCTTTCGTCCCTTGAAGTATGGTCTCCCACGTTTAGATTAATTTCCCTTTTGAAACTACCCTGAACTCTTATCCCCATCCACAATAGAAGCTGCTAAACTTAACAAAATAATTTACCTTCTGTAAATGGAAATTTTTTGCCAATGAGATTGCTAAAGTCTAAACCTGGGAAAAGCCCACTGGTTAATGCCATTGGTACCCACAACCCTTGTACCACAAGTTATGAGCAACTTCCATGTGGACAAAAACCAATTTGTTTTATTTTGGAAACATAAATTTTCTCTTAATATTGATTTTTCTTGGGCTTATTTATTGTGATGTTATTGTTATACAATTGGTGAGATTATTCATATCATAGTTTGCTATAAGTTATCACAATCTAGAACACCCCAACCCCATATTTTGACTAAAATATATTAGTCCATTGGTCCTTATTCATTAGATTAGTGATTTCATTGCATCCCCACTAAAACCCATTCATTGTGACTAGTGAATTCACTCAAAATCCATTGAAATCACTTGGTGTATAGAGACACCTTTTGTTGTAGTGATATTTCATTATATAAAGATTTATTTAATAATCAAGCTCATCATAGGGTGAAGTAACACTAAAACACATATTGCCACTATGCCAAAATATGGTATCCATAACTACATTTCTAATTGAGTTTGCAATCATATGTGCTAGCCATGACTACATGACTAAGAACTCAATAAAAACTTATCAATTTTACCACCAATCATATTTATGTCCATAGTCATAAGTGATATCAAATGACTACATAGTCATACAAGGCGTATCACTAAACAGTTCAATTTAGTTCATTTGGATCATTTGATAAAAAAATTTGAACATCTCATATTATTGTCAAAAAAATTCAAAATGGTGATGCATAGGAATATTACAACCACTTGAAATGATCTACATGTTAAGGCCATGTCATGTATAAGGATGCCTTTGGATTATGGCACGTGTAGCCAATCAAGTGTGCCATTTGCCTACCTGATTTAAAGGTTTAAGTATTTAAGGTTTTCCTATTAACATTTATTAGAAGCAATGCTCATTTGCCATGTGTTTATTTGACCTGGATTTGTGTAGGTTTGGCATAGGCCAATGAAAGGTTTGGGTTAGGTTTGGGGTTAGGTTTGGTACAAGTTCGGGTTAGATCTATAATAGGTTTGGGTTAAATTCAATGTCAATTCGGGATAAGTTTGGGTCAAGATTAGCATGGGTTCATGTTAGGTTTTGAAGTGGTTCATTTTAGGCTAGGTGTAAGTTTAGTTCAAGCTTGGAGGAGGATAATTCATTTAGGTGTGGAATAAGCTTAGGGATGTTCAATTTAGGGCTTAAGGTTTAACATTGCCCATTCCATGCTTAGGTTTAATAACATATATGGTTTTGTTTTCATGTATTTAATCAAATTGCACATGATATATCTATTCTCATGGCATCAAAAAACGTAGTACCTTATCAACTAAACATCCCCACTTGCCATGAAAGTGCACACTTTCAAAATACACCATTGAAGTCACATAAATTAATGAACAAAAGAATTTTACTACCATGATATTTATTAGTAACAACATGAATGTTCTTTTGTTTGGGCATGCCATACAAAAACTTCTATAATCAACCATGTTTCAAGAGTCCTTTTATATGTTTAAATCATTTAAGAAAAACATGTGGACAAATGATTTTTTTGTTTCAAAAATCTTTTTTCCTTATCAAATGTTCAACAATGGATTTCAAATTTTTTGTGAACTTTAATATATTCCACAAAAAAGGATCCATATGTTCAAAACATTCCAAAAATATATATACATATACACATTTAGATTTTGATACTCAAACATCCTTAAGCATTATTATAATTTTGAATTTGTAATCATGGTCCAAAGTAAAGTTATAGATTTGACTATAATATAAGGCTTGACGCAAAAACAATTAAGTTTTCATCATGTTATATGTCATATTTGGCTTCAAATTTGATATTCTATTTTAAAAATTGTGTGATAAATGTAGTATAAACCAATAAAAAACTACCACATGGAAAATGTAGTCCTTGAAAAGGACTTTAACCTTGGCGTGATTACCTCCTTATTTCATGTTTTCACCCGAGTTTGTTGCCTTATCCAAGACTAGGCCACCATGGTTTAGGGTTCTTGCCTTTAATAGCCCTACAAAAGCCTCCAACATTATCTCCATTTGTGCATGCCTCAAGGAGCCCACAAAACTTGTGTTTTGTGCCAAATGTTATGCATCCACATTTGTTAATATTAAATTACTGAAATTTTCAATGATTAAACTTCTAAAAAACTCAATAATTAAAAATTTGAAAATTACAAGAATTAAATTACTCAAAACTTAACTAATGAAATTAATGAGATTTAAGTAATTAAATTACTCAAAATTGAACTAATTAAATTGATGAAATCATTATTTTTTAATTATTGGAAATTGTTGTTATTTAACTATTGAAACTTACAATAGTTAAACTGATATGAATTACAATAATTTAATCTTAGAAATTAAAGTAAATTATTGAAATTTAAACTACCAAAAATCGCAATAATGTAATTACAAAAATTTGTAGTAAATAAACTATTATAAATTATGATTCTAGTGAATTACTAAAATTTATAGGAATTAAATTATTGAAAAGGAACTTACTCAAGTTCTAGCTATTTCAAACCCATCAAAGAATTGCCATTTTTCATTGCCAAAGTTTGGGCCTCCTTTTGGTCATATGTTAAATTCTAATTACACAATTAAATTATAACATTTAGCCATAGTTTAACTTAGAATAAAAAAATATGATTGTCCAACATTCAGTTTGTCCTTACACACATTTGGAAACATTCATTTGAAATTTGAAATTTCTCAACAAAAAATTAATTATTTATAAATGGATAAAATGAAGGTAGATGCCCATGTCATAGTTATATTAGAACATCAAGTTCATTTAACTTAGAAGGGTTATTGAAATTCAATTATCAAAATCTTTTTTAATGTTACAATGACATGAAAGGTGAAAGTACACTACGGGTGAACCAATTTTGTTTAGAAAAAGGTGATGTATAACAAGTATTTAATTACATAGTGAGTTAAAATTTTGAAGCATCCTTTAGTTATTCTTAACACAAGCAAAAAACTTTAGAATTTGTACAACATTTTAGAATTCAAAGTTTCATTTTGAATCAAAATCAATTTTGATCCAACAATTAGATAAAGAGGATTGGATAAAATCAATGTACATAAAATATATAACTTACAAATTTTCAATGGCCATCAGGCCTCATGTTTGTGGTTCATAAAACATTACCAAAAAAAAAAAATTTGAAAAAATAATGCAATGCCCATCTATAAAATCTCTTCTTCTTCGATATGGAAGTGGTTTTTCTCCTAAAAAGAAGATATTATTATGCATTCATTACGAAACAAATGCCAAACATTTTATTTATTTTTTAATGGAATTTCATCCAAAAACTTCAAATTTCTAAATTTTTCCAAGATTTAATTGATGTATATTAATATCATACACCACAAAAAATTCACCCAAGAATTCCATTAACCACCCTAGTTTTGAAGCATATATTCAAATTTTCTAATGGGTATTATATCACAAATATTTCCATATGTTTAAATTATTCACTGTTTGTTGAATTTTTCAAAAATAATTGATTAGATTAAGTTAAAAGTTAATAATATATATATTTTTAAAAATAAATTTAAAAATTTATATATCCAAGATGTGATGTCCATATGTTATCAAGAAAATTAATTACAAAAATATTATACTTAGGACTACAAATTTTAAGGGGCTTATTATGCTTTCACCTACATGAACACCCATGTAAAACAAGTTTTCCCCCATAATTTGTAGAAGGGTATAGAATTGGGAAATTTTCAAGATTTTTTGAATTTAAGGGTTTTGTTCCCCCAAAATGTTCCCAAAAGGGGGAAAAACAAAAACAAATAAAACAAGAATTTGAAAAAAAAACAAAAGCATTCATAATAAAGCAAGTAGGATTCTAACAATAGTGCTTTAGAAAAAAAATAGTTTTGGACCTAAGTTAAATGTAAAAGATTATTGAGTTTTTAAGAAATGGTTGATCATAAAAAAATTCAATTAAGGTAACCCAAAAAAATGTTACCTAAAAGAGAAAATCAATTGGGTAATTAATTCACACTTGGGCCCGGCCAAACATCACATCTTATACCAGCCCATGGAAACATAAAATGGATTTTTTGTTTTTTACTTTTAAAGTTTTTTTGAGGGGGGTGTAGGGGGGGGGTGGGGGGTGGGATTTCTAACTTTTTCTTTTCTCTTATGTAAGGTAAAAAGGTCTCAAAGGGTGCAACAATAATTATCAAAACAAGGGGTTGCTTCAAACACATCAATAAGCCCATGTCCAATGGATGAAGTCTCCAACCAACACTACCTAGGAAAAAACTATATATATATATATGCATTCCCATGTCAAGTGTTTTATTTTAGTTGCCTAGTTAGGTCCCAATTAATATTGAATGACAATTACCCCTTATATAAGGTCTTTTTAAAAATATAAATGTATAAATATATAATTTATTTTTAAAAAACCAAAACAACAACCCACATGTGTGTGTCCTTTCCTTTCCATTTACCTAGGCTTTTTTTATTTTAGGCCATTAGATGATGAGATCTTCAAACCTAGAAGTTGGAAAATAGGTCAAAGGTACACAAATTTCAAAACCCTCATAAATAGTTTATGGAACAACAACAACCTTTTGTGCTTTGGTAAAATAAACATAGATGTTTGGATAGTTCGTTTAGGTCACATCATTTTGTCCTTATTTGAGATACCAAACAAAATCTTAGGACCTAAAAGATGATAGATGAATTAATTGTTTCATATGGAAGGAAAGAACATAAACATTACAACAAATCTACAAGTGGAAAGTCTATTGCAAAAACAACATTAGGGTCAGTGGTCGTATTACTACATACACACTTAGACACACATAATTTTTTCCCTTTTCCTTTCAAATTCTTTAGGTCATTGCACTAGCAAAGATCTCCCAATTAACATCATTTCACACTAAATGGCAATTGTCCTTGATGGGACATGAGGTTTTTCCTTTTAGACACCTACCTAGTTCTAGTGACTTACAACAATCTAGTCTCCAAATATGGCAACTTATACCCTTTTCTTCCTTGTAATCTTGTGATTTTTTTGGAAAATCTCCAAAGAAATCCTTTGTTGAAATGCTAGACCTTTTTTTTTGTTGCCATTTGGCAAAACTTTAAACAAAACACAAAAAACACCTTCGAGTTTGTTTGGTTTGTGACAAATGTTGTGAATTACCAATGGAAATGCTAAGAAAGGGGGTTTACATTTTTCTTTTTTTAATGTTCAAGAAAATAGGATTCTATGTAGGCCTGAAATATATTATTTGTTTCTTTTTTTCACCCAACTTGATTTAACACTTGTAGGTCTAATTTCTTTAATTTAATTAATTAATTCCCCCGCAAGTGAAGTTTATCTTGTGTGAAACATATATTAATCAACTTGTAAATGTTATTTACACAAAGGGTTCTAGTGCACAATAGGTACATAGTTATGCATATTGTAGGCACCTACTTGATTTATAATAAAAAATTTGATTGGCAAATACTACTTACACTAAGGTGCATGTGTGATGGAAAAAGTTTAGTGGAACACAAAAGATAAAATAGTGTTGTTGCTAACGTTTTGGAAACTTTTACTACAACTACCCACAAATAGTTGATCCAACGATGTTACAAATGATATGATGGTGCCAAAAGAAATTTCTTTTGCACTCACCTACAAACAACCAAGCCAATGATGATGTTATAAATAATGTGTTAATGTTAAATGAAACTTCAATCGCAACTACCCATAAACAACCGACCCAAGGGGAAACTCCTACTATGATTCTTGATCTTATAGTTGAGAGAAAAAAAACTACGTCCCATCAAGTATTAAATCAACTTGTTTATTGTTCATTAGTAAACAATTGTTTTGTTACCTTGTGTTTCTTTTCATCTCATGTTGCAAAAATAGTCTCTCACAAGTAGTATTATTCATATAGATGAAACAATAATGTTCAAATAACTAGTAAGTCTCCAAGTTGTATTGCAAGTTGTAAAAGCAATTTGTTGCAAGTAGTAAATGAAGCAAAAGTGACATTAATTTCAAAAAACTTTGGCATTTAAAAAATATATATAAAGTGTGTTTGTCATGTGATATTACAATATTATTATTACAAAGTGAAAAATATGACAATTCAATGTAGGAAGTGGCTGACTTCTTAGTGAATGCAAAGGTGCAAAATATGGCAATTCAATGCAAGAAATGGTTGATTTTCTTATGAATGCAAGGGATCACAATATAACAAACATGCATTTCATGTTAAATCAAGGTGAGTCCTTTCTTACGAAAAATTAATTCACATTGGGAAACTCCAATTTATTATACCATCAAAGTAATAGTTAACTTCTTAATTTGCGGCCAAAGTTTTTGTTTTTCAAAAATTATTAATGATCCAATCGTCGTGAATTTTTTTCATTGTTGCAAAAAGTATTTTTAAAGGGGAATATTTTGTTAGAAGAATTTTCATCTTTTGAAAAAAATTGCCAAAAATGGAATGGTGCTAGGTTTATGTACCTATATTTGCATGAAAGAACCTAAATACCCCTTACTAAACTTTGTATGACACCCTTTTCACTTATCTTTTTGCACACCTTTTTCACCTTGCATTATTATGCAAAAAACCATGTTATATGATTTTCTAGTTCCTAGATGTTTTGCACAAAACATACAAAATGTTCTACAAGTTCTTCATGTAAAATCATACTATTAGTAAGGAACAATTTTGAACCCAAACCAATGTTTTGAAACATATCTCCCAAACTTGTAACAAAGATTTCAATGTTGATTAACAAATGTTTTTTTTGTGTTTTGTAACAATCCAATTGAACCATGCGGCAAAATCATAGGGTTTTTCTTAAGGTTGTTTTGCCCAAGAAAGGCATCAAATAGAGTTCGATGGGGGTGTTTAGCATTTTGCCACTTACATTGTTGACCACTATAAATAACCAACTTATAGCAAGTTTTTTTATTTTGGTAACCTCTACAAAGAAGTCATTATTTATTGTTAAATCCTTCTTTGATGTTTGCATTTGATGCTACATCATAAAATTGAAATTAAAAACATTGTTATCCAACAACAAAATTATTTTGAGTTTTGAATTTCAAAATTAAAATAGTCCAATAATATTCCACCCAAAAAAAAAACACCACTTGTGTTTAGTGTTTTTCTTTTTTTTGTTTGTTGCAAAATTATTTTGCCCAATTATAAGAAGGTCACAACTAGTGATTTTTTTTCATGAAATTTCACCAAGTGGTAACCAATAAAAGGGAACTATGATTTCAACAAAGGATTTTTGCAATTTTTTTCAAAAAATTCAATAGTGCATTATTGGAAGTCTTTGTAACTAGGCATGATTAAAACAAATATTTATTGTCCATCAAAGACAATTGCCATCTAGTCCAAATTAATCCATGGGATCCTAACCAATATAATCACTAGAGGATTTAGGAAGAAAAACCCTAGCTACCACCTTTTCAAAAGGATTTATTTCTAGGAATTGTTTTAGAAAGTTTGTCAAAAAAATAGGGAAATAAAAACTAACTTCACCATATGTAGATTCTCCAATCCTAAGGGTGGATAAAAAGTGGCGAGTTTAAAAAAGAAAATAAACTTTGGATTGCTTCAAAGCCAAAGTGATGCGTTTGTCTTAACTTTTTACTACCAAATAATAAATTTACTTTATATATTTCATTTCGAAATTAAAATATTTCAAAAATATTTTTAAAATCCTTCTTTTCATTTTGCAAATATTTTTCTTTCATAACATTAAATCCTAAAAATTATGTGCTTTTTAAAAATAATATAATTGTGCTTGCCAAAATAGTATGCTATTACTAGCACACTAGGGAAAGTGTAAAAATTCTAGGGCACATTTCAAATATGTTGAGTTTCCTTTGGAAATTGAAAATTGAAAATTGATTTACTATTGTATTGAATAATTAATATAGGTTTGAAAAATTGTTGACAAATTGGGAAATTGTGGTTGTAGGTGAAATTACTAGCAAATTGTGAACAATTGGAGGTGGGAACTATTGACCACAACAAACCGAATGGACAACAAAAAACTTATATATTCCCAAAAGACAATGTTATTAGTGAATAAGGATAAAAGGTTAGCTTTTGCTATTACAACACTATTTTTACATTATTATTATTAAATAACTTTGGGGTTTCCTTAACAAGTAGAAAATGTGATAATGCCCACACATTAAAGATGTAGTCAAGTACAATGAAATTATAAAAAATGTTAAATAATAGCCATTGAGGTTATTAATTTCATGTTTATAATGTTTTGTTCCTAACATTGGAAAAATGTTTAATTTATTAAGAAATTAACTCCCTATGTTTTTCACATCCAGAGTTGTATTTTGTAATGATAAAACATTTTTCAATACATCAAAGGAGATGGAATTAAATATAATAACACTATAAAAAATGTGAAGTAATATCCATTTAAGCTGTTAGTTTCATATTTATTAAGAGATTGAATGCCTATGTTTATTAACATATGGGGTTGTATTTCTTAATAATAAAACATTTTTCCAATACATCAAAAGAAAAAGAAAGTTCCACTATTTAATATTCAATTTATTTATCAATTCAAAATTTGAATTTTTATTATTTGTACATAATCAATTAAACAAATTTGTTTTGTGCTAATGAATTGTTTATATAGTGTGCATGTAGGGCCGCATGTGGTTATGTTCACATGCTTATTATGTTCAAATAATTGGAATGGTCACATGTAAGTAATTGATCATAGTCAATCAAAGAAACATAAAACCACATTATGTTAAAGAGGAGTAGCAGAAACAGATGATGTGATGACGTATGTCAACAAGGATATGATTCTCTAATTACTTATCAAGGTAATCTTTATTATATTATTGTTATCAAGATAATGGTCTATAGATTTAAAAAGACAAAAATCATCTAATTATTTGAAAATGTGTGCAGGTGTTGATCCAAGTTCTTCAATTGAAGTCATGCATAATCAAGATGTTATGAAAATCATACAAGAGCAAATGGAGCTTGGTTTTGATATACCATTGTGTATCAAAATCGTTATAAAGGATAAAAAAATGTTAGATTTTAAATAAGTTAGAAAGGGGTTCGCCTAAGATGAAGAACTTAGTAAAAGTGTAGAACTTTTTGGTTCTATGTTTTTAATGGATGATGATAGTGTTGTGGTAATCATTTGTCATAAAAATATTATTGAAAAGGAAGCAATAAAAATATGGTGGTAAAGTTTTGTGGCTTTATTGAAACTAGTGGTAACCCGTGCCTGCAAGGCACGACATGACACTAATGTAGTGCAACAGTGATGACAGTTGGCGATGTTTCACTTGGTGATCACATTCATTCCTGGTACGTTTGCATCTGAGGTTGCAGGTACAGGCATGAGTCGTTGGGATGAGCCTGCATGGTCACTTTATATATAAAAGCCCCATTTTAGTTTAATGCAATCTAATCCAACCCATCCCCTTGGACGAAACCAAAGCCTAAGCCCTGAAAAAAAACTGGGAGTCCAAAGGAAACCCCAAAGAACCCCATACCCACAAGAAGAATCACTATAGCACCTCGTAGTAGACCACATTACTGGTGTAAACGCTAGCAGGGGCCCCATTCAGAGCCGCCCTGCTGCCACGCCGGACCAGCACCTGGACGCCCTGCCGTGAGACGCACCGAGAGAAAGCCACATAAAGCTGCCCGTGGCAAAAAAAAGGCTTGGGCAGGTACACCCCCATTGTTTGCAGTGTCTGCCCCTGGGCCTTGTTGATAGTGATGGCAAATGTGGGCCGCAACGGGAACTGCCGCCGGCGGAGAGTAAAAGGCATCCTCTCTGTGTTAGAGGGAATGATGCTGAGGCAGGGAATGAAAATGCACCTGCCCTTGTCTAATCCTGTGGCAATCTCAACATCAATTATGTGCTGCATCAGCTTGACCACAATAAACCGAGTGCCATTTGCAAGGCCGCCTGGCATATTCCGTAGCAAAATCACTGGGCAGCCTTCCTGCAGTGTCAAAGTGTGAGGTGGCACCCCTGACATGTTGAGGGAGTTTAGAAATTCGGTGGGCTAAACCCCTCTCTATTTGCCTTGCATAACAAAATTAGCGTTGTGGTACGTGCGGCGCTGTGCTAGTGTGTTGTCAGGTGTGGTGAGGTCAAACTGATTCATGATGGCGGTGTTGATGCTATCAACGTCCTCATTCAGAGGAGTTAAAATGGCCCTCTGAATGATGTGCTCATTGCGTGACTACAAGTCTGTGAAGTGGCCAAGGTCGCCGTAAACTTCATCCACCAGGCTATCAATGGTGTCACCTTGGCAACACATGTTTTCTGGGATCAAAACAGCTTCCTCCCCAACCTCAGGAAATACTTGCTCTGTGCCTTCCCCATTGCGCTGCAAGTAGTCTGCCCAAGCTTGCTGTTGTTGGGCATCGACCGCGGCGTTGGCTCCGCCTTGTGCGAAAAGCCTCTGAACACGCATGTTTTCATGCAGCTGACACACTTTAACACGATGCCAAAGGACTGCGGACCTCTTGAGACTGGCATCCACAATCTGGCCTCTCCTGCCCCAGGGAACCACATGCAATATCTGCCTAAAATCACCTCCCATGACAATAACCTTGCCCCCAAAAAGCATGTCCTTTAAGGTAGGGTCAACAACACCCATAACATGTTGGAACGTGCAGTTCACAGCCTCAAACACATGCTTCTGGGCCATGGGTGCCTCATCCCACACAATGAGGCGTGCAGCCCGAATCAAGGCCGCTTGTGGACTGTTTAGGGGAACATAGCAAGCAGAAGAGCCACAAAGGCCTGCTACGGGAATTTTGAAACGTGAGTGAGCTGTGCAGCCACCCTCCAAAAGCAGGGCTGCAATGCCAGAAGATGCCATCGATAACGCTATATCACCAGTAGAGCGCACCCTGCTGAGTAGGCACCCGTAGAAGAAAGTCTTGCCAGCCCTTCCCAGCCCATAAAAAAAAAAGGTTTTGTCCAACGGCCTGGGGTCATGGACCGCGTCAATGACATTGTCGTAAATGGAGCGTTGGTGCTAATTTAGCAAAGGCACATCCCGAGCAAACTGTTGAGCTTGCCGCGTCACATTGTACCTGGCCTGCTCCTTAGATATAGTGGCGTCCCCCAGGGCAGCCAGCTGTGCAGGGATAGGCAGTTCAAAATCCTCTAGGGTTTTTCCCCCCTTGGGCCTGCAAGAGCTGCTCCACTTCCCACAAGCCCTGGTCAAGGATGGCTTGGTCCAGCT
>Ga0116228_10003533_pt1 | contig 13738 bp, 12 predicted proteins | sample S1TSphfallax_2_FD_89694 | JGI IMG/M metagenome (GOLD analysis project Ga0116228, IMG submission 89694) | Host-associated microbial communities from peat moss isolated from Minnesota, USA - S1T2_Fc - Sphagnum fallax MG | ecosystem: Host-associated > Plants > Peat moss > Unclassified | place... | reverse complement strand
CCGATACCGATCGCCGGTCTCAAAGTCCTCGAAGAAGCGTCCGCGCCATCCAGGTTTTTCCATGGAGGAGCCGCTTCGGAGCGTTACTCCCAGGTCATCCTTCGACAGGCTCAGGATGACCTATAGGGATGATCGCTACGGCGTACGTTACAATTCCACGGAGAGGCCGAGTTCGACGCGGCGTTCGGGGCGGATGCCGAGATCGTCGGGGAGCGAGCGCGCGTTGCGCTGCAGGAACTCGAAGAGGGCGCGCTGCCATTTGGGCAGGCCTTCGACGGCGTGGCCGATCGTGGGATCGGAGTAGATGAACGAGGTATCGTCGCTGTCGAGATCGAGACCGTGGAGTTCGCACGCCTGCAAGATGGGCTCGATGCTCAAGCGCTCCATGAAACCGACGTGCGCTTCGACGCGCACGAGGTGCGGGCCGAGCCACTCGACGGAGAGCCGATCATCGTCGGTGAGATACGGCTTCGTGGAGCGCGAGAACTTCATCAAAACGACGCGCTCCTCGCGCGCGCGATTGGCTACCCAGCGATGGCTACCGATGAAGGGAACGCCGTTGAGATCGGGCGTGAAGAAGACCATCGTCCCCTGCGGGTCGTTTTTGAGCCCGGCCATGTGCTCGGTGAGTTCGCTGAACGGCGTCTGTTGACGGGCGAGGGACTTCGAGAGCTTCCGGCGCCCTTCGAGCCACGTCAAAGCGATCGTCGTGAGCACCACGCTGATCGCGACCGGTACCCAGCCGCCTTCGAGAAATTTCGGCAACCCCGTCAGGACGAACGTGCCGTCGATCAAGACGAAGAAAACGAACAGCGCGATCGCCAGCGGCTTCGGCCACGAGCGGACATCCCGGATCACGTGATAGAACGCGATCGACGTGCAGAGCATCGTGACCGACACGGCCAAGCCGTACGCCGACGCGAGCCGGTCGCTCGAGCGGAAGGTGAAGACGAGGACGAGACAGCCGATCGCGAGTGCCGTATTCATCGCGGGGACGAACACTTGGCCGAATTCGCGGCGCGAGGTGTGATTGACCGTCATCCGCGGCGAGAGGCTGAGCGCGATCGCCTGTTCGATCAGGGTGAAGGCGCCCGAGATCAGCGCTTGCGAGGCGATGACGGTGGCGGCCGTGGCGAGCACGACCATCGGAACGGTCATCCAGCCCGGGGTGAGCGCGTAGAACGGCGAGGTGTCCAGCGCGTGCGGGTCGGTGAGGATCGCGGCGCCCTGGCCGAGATAATTGAGCAGCAGCGCCGGATAGACCAGCGCGTACCAGCCCAGCACGATCGGTTTGCGGCCGAAGTGCGAGAGGTCTGCATAGAGCGCCTCGACCCCGGTGACCGCGAGCACGACGCCGCCGAAGACGGCGAGCGACACCCACCCATGGTGCGCGATCAGCGCCGCGCCGGCGAGCGGGTTGAGGGCGGCGAGGATCTGCGGCGTCCCGGCGATCGCGACCAAGCCCGTGATGCCGATGGCAAAGAACCACACGATCATGATCGGCCCGAAGATGTGCCCGACGCCTTCGGTTCCGCGCGACTGAATCAGGAAGAGCGCGAGCAACAGAACGGCGGAGATCGGCACGATGTAGGGGGTGAGCGCATTCGAGATGACGCTGATGCCCTCGACGGCGGAGATGACCGAGATGGCGGGCGTGATCACGCCGTCGCCCATCAGCATCGAGGCCCCGATCGTGACCACGATGGTCAGGGCCGAGAGCGCGATCGGGCCGCCGATCTGCTTGCCGCGGGGAGAGGCGAGCGCGAGCAGCGCGAGGATCCCGCCTTCACCGTCGTGATCGACGCGCATGATGAACGTGATGTACTTGATGCACACGACGATCGTGAGCGTCCAGCAGATCAGCGAGACGACGCCGGTGACGTCGGCCGCCGACGTCGTCGCGTGCGCGAGCTGAAAGCATGTCTTGAGGGTGTAGAGCGGGCTCGTCCCGATGTCGCCGAACACGACCCCGAGCGCGGCGACGACGGCGAGCGGCCGGGCCTTGGTGGAGGACATGAGCTACACGTTGCTCCTGGAGGTCAGTAGGTGCGCAGGTACGCTTCGTGTTCCCACGGATGCACCGCGCGCCGGTACCGCTCGTACTCGGCGACTTTGGCATCTCGGAAGGCATGGTAGAGATGGTCGCCGAGCGCGCTCTTGACGACCGGGTCCCGGTCGAGTTCGACAACCGCCGCACGCAGTGATTTCGGCAGCGTCACGATCCCGCGGTCGCTGCGCACCCGTTCGCTCAGCTCGTAGGTCGAACCGGTGAACGGGTCGCCGGGGAGCGCGCGCGACCGAATCCCGTCGGCCATCGATTCGACCAGCACCGCAAGCGCGAGGTACGGATTGCAAGATGCGTCGGGGCTACGCACCTCGATGAGCGGCGGCCCCTCGATCGGCTGCGGGACGCGCACGAGCGCGTTTGCGCTACGCTGCGACCAGACCGTATAGATCGGTGCGTCCCAGGCGGCGACGAGCCGCTTGTACGAATTCACCGTCGGATTGCAGACCGCGGTGTAGCCCGGGGCATGCGAAAGAAGCCCGGCGATCGCATGAAGACGGATCGCTTCGTCGATATCGCCGAGCGAGAAATACGCGTGCAGGCCGTTGCCGGCTTGCGTTTCGAGCGGCTTCGGCATGAAGGTTGCGTGGATGCCGTGCTGATCGGCGACGTGCTTGACGACGCCGCGCAGCGTGATCATCTCATCGGCGATCGAGAGCACGTCGCCGGCAGCGAGATCGATCTCGTGCTGGCCGGCGCCGTGTTCGTGGTGCGCGGCCGAAACCGCGATCCCCATCGCTTCGAGCGCCGCGACCATCGCGGTGCGCGCGTCGTCGCCTTTGTCGCTCGGCGAAAAATCGAAGTACGAGCCGGAGTCGAGCGTGCGGGTCGTCGGCGTACCGTCGGAGAGCCGGTCGAAGAGGTAGAATTCGACCTCGAGTGCCGTTTGCACGCGCGCGAGCACGTCGGCGGCATCTTCGAGCACGCGCTTGAGCGTCGAGCGCGGGCAGCCCTCGAACGGCGTTCCGTCGGGCATCATGATGTCGCAGATCAGCCGGCCCTCGAGCACGCCCTCGTGCGACCACGGCAAGATCGTAAACGTGTTCGGATCCGGCCGCAGCACCATATCGACTTCTTCGCCGCGCACGAACCCGTCGATCGACCCGCCGTCGAAGGTGACGTGACCGCCCAGCGCGCGTTCGAGTTCGCTTGCCGGGACGATGATGTTCTTCTCGATGCCGAGGATGTCGACGAAGGCGAGGCGCACGTAGCGCACGCCGCGCTCTTTCGCGGTCCGCAGGACGTCGCGGCGCGCGGCCGCGCCGTCCCTAACTGCCGAGAGCATCGATGGCGATCGCGGCACGGAGCGTCAGCTGATCGTGCGGGCTGTCGAGATCGAGCCCGCCGATGTCGGCGATTTGGCGCAAGCGATAGAACACCGTATGGCGATGGACGTTGAGTGAGGCGGCCGCGACCTTGATGTTCTGGCCGACGTCGAAGAAGAGGCGCAACGTGCGAACGAGTTCGGTCTGATGCTTTTCGTCGTAGGCGCGCAGCGGTTCGAGGACGCGTACCGCAAAGGCTTTCCACTCATCGCGCGAGCCGCCGCCGCGATAGAGCAGCGGATAGACGCCCAGATCGTCGTGCGGCATCACGCGGCCGCCGCCGAACATCTTCCGTGCGATCGTCATCGCTTCACGCGCTTCGTCGACCGATTGCGCGGCCGAGAGCAGCTCGGCGTGCCGGCCGACGCCGCCGACGACTTTGAGGTCGAGGCCGGCGCGGGTGATCCCGCGCGGAATCAAGAGCGCCGCGGTCCGCGCGTTTTGGGCGTCGACTTCGTGTGGCGCCGGGACGAGGAAGATGAAGCCGCCGCCGCGCTCGATCGCGACGACCTCGCCGCTGCGCGTGCCGAGCGTATCGAGGCAGACGCGGCGGATCTCCGCGTTTTTCTGCGGCGCCGACGCCTCATCGAGCCCTTCGGCCTCGATCATCAGCGCGACATAGCCCGGCGCAAGGCTGATACCGCGTGCGGTCGCGTCTTCGCGTGCTTCGGTCGCGTCGTCGTAGGCGCGTGCTAAGAGCCGATCCCAGAACGAACGACGGCGGCCTTTGCTGCCGCCCGCGTCGCGCGAGAGTTCGACGGCGATCGACGCGGCGCACAGCCGGGCGAGGCCGCGCGAATCGGGGTTGGCGCCGCGGGTCGGGAAGATGGAGAGCCAGCCGAGGCGCGATTCGCCCGCGCGAATGACGAACGCGCGCGCTTCGGCGGGCGCGGGCGCCGCGAGCGCGAGCCCGTCGCTCGCGTCGGTGGTGACTTTGGGCAGCAGATCGCGGACCGACGGCGGCACGCTGCGTTCGCCCGTACCCGCGAGCGCGAGGTGGCGCCACTCGGCATCCTCGACGAGGACGGCGGCATCGATCGTCGCGGCGAGATGCGCCGCGAGCGCTTGCGTTCCGCCCCCGCCGGCCGCGATGCGTGCCAGCGACTCAGCGAACGCGAGAAGATTATCGGTCGTTGGAACGGCCGGCGGGGCGACGGGCGGCGCGGTGGGCGCAGCGGCTGCGCGCGAGCGCCGGGCCGGAATTACCCTCTCCTCGTGCATGTCGCGTCATTCCGCCGCGCGGGACCCGGAACCCCCCGCGCGAAGCGCCTGGTATGCTCTCTTTGACCATTCATACCTTCGTCGCATATCTCGTCGCTGCGCTCGCCATCGGCGCCATTTGGTGGAATCTGGGACGCCGGATTCTGCTCTACGTGCTCTCGCTTCAGATTTTGCTGGGAATCTGGGTGCTGCTGAGCGGCCACAACGTTTCACCGTTGCACTATAGTTTTGCCGTGCTCGCGTGGATCGGCTACATGATTGCGAACGCGATCGCGCGTCGCGGCAACGACAAGGCCGCGCTCGGCGTCTCCGTCGCATCGAGCGTCCTCGTGCTCGTCGCCTACGGCATCGGCCAAGTCGCCGTCAAGAGCGCGATGTAGCTGCTGACTGAGTGTCATCCTGACTGAGTGTCATCCTGACGAAGTGTCATCCTGACGAAGTGTCATCCTGACGAAGTGTCATCCTGACGAAGTGTCATCCTGACGAAGTGTCATCCTGACGAAGTGTCATCCTGACGAAGTGTCATCCTGAGCCTGTCGAAGGATGGGCATGAGATAACCCTCAGTGGCACGCCCATCCTTCGACAGGCTCAGGATGACATGGTGGCGGCTCACGATGACATAGCGCTCTGGATGACATGGTGGCGGCTCACGATGACAGGGTGGCGGCTCAGGGTGACACGCACCTAGCTCGCGCCGATGCCGAATTGCGAGAGGATCGTTTGTAGGACGTAGATCAGGGCGAGGACGCCGATGACGATCGCGGTCACCCAGGAGATGATGTTGACGGTGCGCGTGTTGGTGTAGGTGCCCATCACGCGTTTGCGGTTGATGATGACGAGCATCATGACGAGCTCGAGCGGAAGCACGACACCCTGCAGCACCTGCGCCAAGAGGATCAGCGGCAGATAGGGCAGATTCGGAATGAGCACGAGGAGGGCGCCGACGATCAGTGCGCCCGCGAAGAGGCTGTAGAAGACGGGTGCTTCGCGGAACGGCCGGTCGACGGCGGCCTCGAACCCGAACGCCTCGCAGACGATATAAGCCGTCGCGAGCGGCAACACGCACGCGGTGAAGAGCCCGGCGTTGAGGATACCGAAGCCAAAGAGCGCCGCCGCATACTTGCCGGCGAGCGGCTTGAGCGCGACCGCAACGTCGACGGCCGAGTTGATCGTGATCTGGTGGTGCGCATCGGCATGCTGGTTCGTGACGAAGATCGTCGCCGCGTTGGCGATGATCATGAACCCCGCCAGGACGATGGCGAGGATCGAGCCGACGATGATGTCGGCGCGCACGGCGAAGAGATCGCGCGCGCGCGAGCCCTTCTCGACGACGGCCGATTGCAAGAAGAATTGCATGTACGGCGAGATCGTCGTACCGATCAGGCCGACCACGATCACGATGAACCCGGTCTGAAGCGAGAGCGTCGGCACGAGCGTCCCGCGCGCGACCTCTTGCCAATTCGGATGCGCCAGAACGCCCGAAACGATGTAGCCCAAGTACACGAGCGAGAGCACGACGAACACGCGCTCGACGATCTTGTTGGGCAGCCGTAAGACGAACAAGAAGACGAGGATGCACGAGACGGGGACGACGATGTAGCGCGAGAGACCGAAGATCTCGCACGCTGCCGCAATGCCGGCGAACTCGGTCGCGCTGATCGCGGTGTTGATGAAGAAGAGCGCGGCCATCGCGAAGAACGTGATGCGAACGCCGAAGTTCTCGCGGATCAGTCCGGCAAGGCCTTTGCCGGTGACGGCGCCCATCCGGCCCGCCATCTCTTGCACGACGATGAGCGAGATCGTCAGCGGGATCAGCGTCCAGAGCGTGGCGTAACCGTAGAGCGCGCCGGCTTGCGAGTAGGTGAAGATACCGCCGACGTCGTTGCCGGCCGATGCCGTGACGAAGCCCGGCCCGAGCACGCCGACGACGATCAGCGCGCGGAGCCACATCCGTCGAAGCATGCCTTACGAGACGGTCTCGAGGTGGCGAGTGCGGTGTTTGTGACCGACGACGCGCGGGAGCTGCTTCTTGAGCCGTTCGGGCAAGATCGCGTCGATCGCATCGTCGACCGTGACGATGCCGAGCATCCGGCCTTGCTCGTCGAGGACGGGACACGCCAGCAGGTCGTAACGTGCGATCGTGCTCGCCACGTCGTCGGAGGTAGCGTCCGCGGCGACGCTGACGAGCTCGGTGTCCATCACCGAATGGATCGTGGCCTCAGGCTCCGAGAGCAGCAGCGTTCGAAGCGAAAGCACGCCGAGCAATTTCTCCGCCTGATCGGTGACGTAGAGATAGTAGATGAACTCGGTCTCGGGCGCGATCTGGCGAATCTTGGCGATCGTGGCGCCGACCGTGCGGTGCGGGTAGATCCAGACGTAGTCGGTGGTCATCAGGCCGCCGGCGGTGTCTTCGGCGTACTGGGCGAGTTCGCGCAGATCGTCGGCGGTCTCGCTGTCCATCTTGGCCAGCAGTTCGGCTTGCTGTTCTTCGGGGAGTTCGCCGAGCAGATCGGCGGCGTCGTCCGAATCCATCTCTTCGATGATGTCGGCGGCGCGCTCGCTGCCCAGATCCTGGATGATGGCGCGCGTCGTGTCGCTATCGAGGTGCTCGAAGGCGTCGGCGGCCGTTTCGTCGTCGAGCGAGCCGACGATCCGCGCGGCGTCTGCGGCCGAGAGATCGCTGATGATCTGGGCGAGGTCCGAGGGGTGGAGCCGCGCCAGCCGATGATCGGAGACCGAGAGTTTGATCTCGCTCGGGTTGAGGTCTTGGAGCGGGGCAACGTTGTCCCAGGCGATGAGGGTGCGGGGGACGCGCTCGACCAGGCCGGAGAAAATTTTCCCGGCCGTGAGGCGCCGCAGCAGGCCGCCGGCCCCGATATCGGCGGCGACGACGCGCAGGGCGCCCGCGGTCTGCGCCAGCTCCAGGTCGTTGATGCGCACGACCTTGCGGCCGTCGACGTCGACGATCTGCTTGTCGAGCAGGTCCTCGACGAGATAGAGCGTCTCGTCGTCGGGCGGGCAGGCGACGGTCGGCGCCGCGCTCAGCATCAGCTCGCCGTCGCGGTAGTCGAGCACGCTCGAGAGGGGGGCCAGTTTATCGCCGGACTTCGTCTTCACCGCGATCGCGTCGATGCGCGGGAACGTATCCTCGGGGTGTCCGACGACGAAATCCCCGATTTTGCCCACGACGATCCGGCGCCCGTCCTGTTCGATCGTGACCGGACGGCCGATAAGATCGGAGAGGAAGCCGTCGCGAAAGGTCACGACGGATCCCAGCGCAGTGAGGAAAGTACAGACAGCATCGTGAGTTTCAGGAAGAGTTCCGTGGTCGCCGGCGTGGCACTCTGCGTGCTCGCGTCAGGTTGCGCCGCGCCGTCGGGAAACTCCGCCCACGCCCCCAGCGACGCACCGGTCGCGGCCGCGGGCACGGCAAACGGTCCGTCGCTGACCAGCGCCCAGCGCGCCGAACTCGACGCGGCGGTCGCCGCCGCGGCACCGTCCGAGCGCGCGCACCTGCGCTATGCGATCGCAAAGGACGACGCGGGCAAGGATCGTCTGGCGGTCTACGATCCGGGCGACGCACCGGCTGCCGAACATCACACCAAGCACGCGCTGGTCTACGTCGTTTACCGCCTCCTCAACGCGAAGGACGGCTCCGACTACGACCCCGAGCAAGGCACCATCATCGAGCCGCTACCCAAATCCGACGAGCACGGTCCGGTCGACCAGACCCCGGCCCGCACCTAAACCGGAAGTAGCTGCGCCGGCTACGCGGAGCCGGCGCGATCGGGAGGCGGTGCCGGCGTTATCCGGTGGTGCTGGAGTTGTTGTTCGAGGCGAGGTTGCCCTGGACGAGGGCGAGGACGTTCGGGGCGGCGCTGTACAGCTTGGAGAGCACCGCGGTTTGTATCGACGAGCGGATCTGATCGAGGGTGAACTGGGTGACGGCTTGACCGACGTCGAGATCGGCGATCGAGCTTTCTGATGATTGCAGCTGGACGGCGGCGTTTTGCTGACTGCTCTCATCGCCTTGGAGCGCGACGATTTGTGCGCCGATCTGAGCGCGATATGAGTTGAGTTGATTGAGCCCGTAGTCGACGCGGTACTCCGCTGCCTCATTTATGAGCGGATCGGTGGAGCTGAGCGCGATCTCGTTGACCCCGAGGTTTTGTGCGGTGACCGCGGGTATGTCGATATAAACGTTCGTTCCTTCGGCGGAACCATCGTTTACTTGGGCGTTCGAGCCGGTGGCCTTTGTTTGTGCATTGATGTTCAGAACGATCGACGTCGCCCCGACATCGCCCGCATTCAGCGTCGCAATGTTGAACGCTAGGACCTGATGTCCGTTTTGATCGTTTTGACCGAAAATGGGCGTCGAGCCGTACGTTGGCGGGAATGGGGCGGTCGTCGGATAGTTCGTGCCGACTGCCACATTGAACGTAAACGGCTGCGAAGGTCCGAAGTTCGGATCGGTGCTTTCGATCGTCCCCCCAACGGACAATGTCCCAGTCGTTGCATCGTAGGAATCGACGGAAAGCTGCTGTACGAACTGCTCGGGATCGCTGAAGCCATCATTCTCATCGCCAAGCTGAGCTGTGTAGCCAAGAGCAGTACTAATGAGGGTATCGCCGCTGCTCGTCCCGTCGTTCACCGCGAAGAGGAGCTGTGGTCCCTTCGGCGTGTTGCTCGACAAGCTTCCGTCTAGCAGAGTTTTTCCGTTGAACTGCGTGTTCTGAGTGACCTCATCGATCTGTTGGACGAGGGCGGTAATTTCGGTCTGATCGTCGCTTACGTCGGAGGCGCTTTCCAGGTCGGAGTTTGCGGCGACGACCAGGGTGCGAATTCTCTGCAAGAGCGATTCGATGGTGGCAAGAGCGCCGTCGGCGACCGCGAGTGCATTCGTCGCATCTTGAACGCTTTGCGTGCCTTGATCGATACCGTTTACACGGGATTGCAGCGCTTGGGAAATGGCGAGACCGCTCGGATCATCCGCAGCCGAATTGATGCGGAGCCCCGTGCTTAAGCGAGTAACATCCGTCTGGAGGCTACTTGCCGTCTTCCCTTGCTGTAGCGACACAATGCCGCCTAGGCCCAAAATGTCCAAGCTGTGTCAAATCCCTCCGTGGATTTGTTAGAGTCGATACGTCTCGCCGAACCGATACCCTATCTCCATCGGCAAAAATAATTCGATCCGCCAGCTTCCCTTGCCCAAAATACCATTTGGTACTACCTTTCTCAGAACGTCCCCGGTGCGCTGCTCCAGCAGGGGGCGGATTCTTGATTCCTTATGCGTCGGTCGCGCTCCACGCCCTACCACCGGCCGTGCCACGAACTGACTTCTGAACTGATATCTACTGATATCTAAGGATAGAAACCGTGGCCACCCGGCGAATCTTCCGAGGCGGTATCGCCGCGGGCTGGAGCACCGGTGCCTCTGGAACGCAGCACGCTCGATAGGTCAGTCAAGCGTTCAGGGCGCGTTAATATTCCGTTTTCGGCGCGGCGGCGCCTAAAGCTCGCTTCCCCTCGCGTCGATTTAGAACTAGGAAGTCTCCACTCACCAAACTCGAAAGGATTCGAACGTGAAACGAGCAGCATCTGCTCTCGTTGCCCTCGGGCTCACCGCCATAACGGTCGCGCCGGCTTTTGCCAGCACCACCGTCCAAGGCGCTGTCGAAGCCAAATGGAACGTCGCCGCGACGGCCTCCATGACGCTGGCAACCAACTATCTGACCGCGACCGGGCTCCAGAGCCTGGGCGCCAACAACCTGCAGCCGAGCCCCGCGGGTACCTGTACGTCCGCGACCACGGAAACCTCGCTGACGATGACCTTCGGCCCCATCACGCCGTCGGCCACGGCGGAAGTCGCGTGTAATTACCAGCGCGCGATCTCGGCTCTCGTCGTCACGAACGACAGCGCCGGCTACAAGATCCAAGAATACGAAGAAGCCGCCCCGACGGCCGGCATCACGTTCTGCGCCTTCCCCAACGGATTCACGGCGTCCGGCGCCGGCCCGGCCTCGAGCAACGCGACGGCCCCAACCCCGTACACGGGTACGGCCTGCGCCACGGGCGGAACGGCCCTCGTTGCCGGTACCCTTGGTGCCGTCAACGGCGGCGCCCAGCAGCCGGGTGCGAACCCTGCGACCGCGACCGCCCCCGCGACCCCGTACGACTGGGTCAGCGCGACCACCGCGACGGCCGGCACGAACTACGGTCAGGACCTCCAGATCAATCTGGCGGCCAACCAAGCGTCGTCGACCGCCGACCAGACCTACATCATCATCGCCCTGGTCACGAACTAAGAAAAGGATCGCGAGACACGAAAGTCCCGATATGAAGCGACCGACAGAACACCTATGAGCCTTCGACGCCTCACGGTTTTTCTCGGGGCAGTAGCCCTCGGGCTTCTCGCCACGGCCGCTCCGGCACCCGCGGATTTGAGTCTCGACGTTTCTCCCGCCAAGTACGAGTTCCAACTCGCGGCGGGGAAAGCGCAAACGATCCCGATCCTGGTTCGAAACAACGGCTCGGCTTCCGTTCACATCCAGGTGAGTTTAGCGGACTTCCTCGTCGAGCGGGATGGAAACTATAAGTTCCTCCCGCTCGGCAAAGGCCCATACTCGATGGCGAGCTGGACCGATGTGAATCCGCGCGAGTTCGACCTCGATCCCCAGTCGTTCAAACAGGTCCGGTTCACGATTTCCGTGCCGGCCGGCATGAGTGGCGAATACTCCGACCTCGTGTTCTTCACGACCCGTCCCCCGCGCAAGCCGGGCGGGCTCGCGATCGCCGAACGCGTGGCCTCGAAACTCTACGAGATCGTGCCCGATACGGCGAAGTTCGCCGGCGAGATCGACGACGTTGCCGCGAAGCCCGATGCCTCCGGCGAAAAATATGTGGTCGGCTTCCATAACACGGGCAATGCGCACGTCTACCTGAGCGGACGCGTCGAGATCAAATCAGGTAGCCAGGTAATCGACCGGGTCATCTTGCCCAAAGATATGCTGGTCGAGCGCAATGGAAGCCGGATGATCGAGGCGGTGGGCAAGAAGCTCGCTGCGGGATCGTACTCGGCCATCGCGTTCATCGACTATGGCGGCGCCAACCTCATCGCTGGGCAAACGAACTTCATTGTTCACTAGCATGCGCGCGCGCAGCCACCTTTTACGTGCTAAGTAAAGAGACAACGAGATGCGACGGATCGTACTTGGTCTTGGATTAGCGATCGCGGCGGCGCTCGCCGACGGTGCTGTTTCGAGTGCCGCAACGGGCGGGGCTGCGAAAGCGAGCTGGAAAGTCCTTCCCAGCATAACGGCGACGGTAACGCCGAACTACGCGACCGGCTATGGTCCGCAAGGTGGCACGGGAAGTGGTTCGACGCCGGCCGCGGGATCATTGGCAGTTGCTGGCGGCGGCACGGTAGACTTCGGCACGATCGTCGCGGGCTATCAATATATTTACAAATACGCTGCCCAGCTGACGGTGAAAACGAACGATTCGACCGGATACAAAGTTTTTGCGGAAGGTTCGACCGACTTCATCGATACGACGCATGCGACGACCCTCACGATGAATTCGGTGCTGTACTGGATGCTATCGAGCGCGAGTAACACGCAGTACTCCGCGGCGACGCCGTTCCAGTCGACCACCAATACCGGTGATACGGCGTACAACAACAATGCGAACGGGCAAGGTCAAAATATCACGTTTGCGGGTGGGCTGGGCAACCCACCCTCGTCGGCGCTGATCTACTCGTCGAGCGTCGACGGAACGAGCACGCAGGGCTTCGACTACCAAATTCGCGTGCCTGACTCGATCACTACGACTGACACCTTCACGGCTGTCGTCGTCTATACGGCGGTGGCGAATTGAAACGGATCAAGAACCTCGGTTGTCTAGCGCTGGGCTTTATCGCGCTCCTGATCGCGCTCTCCGGCAAAGATGTTTCCGCACTCGAGACGCTCATCACGGCAAAGGAAGTCCCACTGACGATCATCGTGGTCGCGCATTCGTACGCGCCGGCGAAGCGCGCGAACGGCGTCCAAGTCGCCGGCATTTCGTCGTACGACGTCCCGATGGGTATCCTTCCGCCGACCGTTATCGCGCAGACCACGGGTCAACAAGGCAACACCCCGGTCAAGTTTCTGGCGAAGCCGGATCCGAGCTACACGTACCTCCACGAGGTCCCGATCAATACGACGCTGACTGCGCCGCAAGGGGCCACGACGTATTTCCCGTGCCCGTTTGAGATCTATGCCTACTATACAACGCCCTATAATGTGACCGATTGGGGATACGGCACCTCAACACAGGCGAGTGCAGGAACCTTTCCAATCCTCAACTATCCGACCAATTCGGATATGTCTTGGGCGATTACCGCCGTCGGTGCGACTCCGGCTCCCGGCGCACATTATACGCTCTATGCCGATAGCGGCGCCCCAGGACAGACAGCGTTTTCCGGAGCGAAGAGCCAGGCCCAAACCCAGTGTCTCAATCTCTCCGTGACCGTCCCGCTAACTCAGCCGGTCGGCACGTACACGGCGGTCATCCAGTACAACCTGTACTCGACGTAGCCCTTAGATCCGGTTGCGCGGGCGGGCGGCGGCTGCGACGAGCGCTCCGAGGCTGAAGAGCAGCACGCCCGCGTAGACGATGCGCGAGCGATCGTGCAGTGCGTGATACGCCGCGGATGAAACGTCGGGGATCGCCGCCATCGCTGCGACGATCGTGAGCTGATGGTAGGCGAGCAGGCCGATCGCGATGAGCGTTGCGAGCGCGCGGAAGATGTCGGCGGTGCGATCGTCGGCGCGCGCAGCCCGCACGACGGCGATGACGAATGCGATCCCGCCGCAGGCGTACCCGAAGATCCCGAGCGCGGCGAACACCGGGCCGACCACGGCGCCGAAGCGCTGCGGATCGCCGAGTGCGTTGAAGGCGATCGGGGCAAAGAGAAAAGCGAAGCCGATCTGCGCTCCGGCCCAGATGCCGAGCGCCGGAATTTCGACCGCAGCGAGGATGCGGTCGGTTCGATCCCGATAGTCGTGCCTCATACGCCCCGCCCGTTCCCTCGAGGAGTTGCGTGGACCCGCTCGCATTTATCATCTCGCTCGCGCGCGACGCGGG
>Ga0116228_10003532_pt1 | contig 13738 bp, 12 predicted proteins | sample S1TSphfallax_2_FD_89694 | JGI IMG/M metagenome (GOLD analysis project Ga0116228, IMG submission 89694) | Host-associated microbial communities from peat moss isolated from Minnesota, USA - S1T2_Fc - Sphagnum fallax MG | ecosystem: Host-associated > Plants > Peat moss > Unclassified | place... | reverse complement strand
AGATCAGCTTAGCTTGTGGGAATCTGTGATGTGAGGGACACCCATCATACCCTGTGTATGCTATTGGGATGGCAAAGGATTTGTAGCAGGTTTTATGAGACCAAAAGGCTGCGAGAAAAATATTTATGAGAGCAGTGAGCAAAAGGAATTTCAGTAGTGCAAAATATGGGAAATTCATATTGCCTCAAGGGAAAAGGAGTTGATCTTTCACAAGAGCCGCCAAAAAGAAAGAGAGATGTTGTGCAGATACCTGCTACGATTGAGACACCTTTGGTCCCCGCTGAAAATGCTCCTTCAACCTCTGGATGGCACAGCAATGTGGTGCTTCTTCTTGACCTTATCATGAGCTTTCTTTGCACAGTTTTTTCTTGGCCATAGCCAAGTTACATGTTGAAGTTTGATTTTTCTTTACTTTTTTTATTTTGTTTGGGTGTTGACAATTATCCTTGACCCTTCCGACCATGATAGCTTATTGTCCTCACAAAGCATCAGGAGAAGGAGGTCTAGTTCAGATTTGAACTCCCAACCAACGGCTTCACAACCATACCCTTTAGTCACTAGGGTACCTGAATGTCCTCAATCATTTACAAGCTTCCTTGTCCTACATTTTCACTTTGCCTACTTTCCAGTTTGTTTGTTTAGACAAAAACAATAGGAAATGGAGTCATCATTATAACCTCTTATATTAGGCACGCGACTCAGTAGCTATATAACAAGTCAAATTGGTGAAAGGGAAATTTATCACTCGGCATTAATTAAGAATATATTGAACTTGTAAGGACTGGAGCTTTCATTATAGATTATGAGTTAAGTTCAATGTGTAGTCTTAATCCAACAACCTAAGGCAAATTATTAAAATGCTCTTGGACATTCTTATTGGGTTTGTGTCCCAATTCCTTAGGAGTAGGAGGCCTTAGTGGCCCAAATGTTGGGGAAAATGTCATGGAATACAAATGAACCAAACTACATGGCTGAGGCAATCAACCCAAACTTGAAAGAATCCAATTGTTAGCATTAACCTTTATTGATCGGCATACGTTCGACCTACAATGTAACAATATTTACTCATTGAACTATGTTTTGAAACTTTGAGGTCTATGACACACGTGAATGATCTTCATTTGTTAGTCATGCAAGATAGATTTGGTATTCTCCAATTCATCTATTATTGTCTTCTTGTTAAACTTAATCTTTTCAATTACTTCAAGACATTTTGAAGAATCGTGTTGACTCTTTTTCATTTTCTTTGCAGAAATACCTAGTGCATGATTTAAATCCCACTTGCAATTCCAATAATCCAAACTTGACCATCGTTTTTTTCCATGGGATTGTTTTTGGCACAAATGATGAATGGAAGGAAACATGGACAACATGCCCCACCGACAATAGAAAAGAGTGCATATGTTGGCCAGAAAAGTGGCTACCCGAAGACTTGAACAATAATGTTCGAATTTTGTCATTGTCCTATGATTCTAACATTGTGGCAAGTGTTCACAATGATGTGACTGAAATTGGCAAAAACCTTGTTCAAAGTTTGGTTAGAAATCCAAGGTATGACAATCTCCTCTATTTATGGACACATTAATTATTACTCCTTGTGTACATTAACGATAATTGTTTACATCTTTAGAAATTTTTAAATGTTTTGCACAAGTTAATTGTTCATGCGTGCTAATATTGTGATACACACCAACAAGTTTCCATTTATGTGAATTATTAAATTCATGTAGAAAAACATAAAATGGGGCTTCAACACAAATGTTTTTGTTTAAGGATAATAGAAAAATCTATGTTCATATTATAAGTTCATGGAACAACTAGTTTGGTTTTGATGGCAATTTTTAATTCGTTTTTTCTAAAGCTTTATCTTTGGTAATGCAATTGAATTATATTATATTATATTAATAAATGTGTAGAAAATTTGCATCCATTTCATTGCAAAAAAATTATTTCATAAAAGGGCATATCTTTTTTTAAATTAAAAAAAAATGTATTTCCAAGGTAACACATAGAAGATGAGTTGTACATTAACAAAATAATGTAAACACTTACATACTTGTACATAATAATTGTTTTACCAAAACATGGTTGATGCATTTTTTAGGTACATTGATGGAGTCAATAAATAATAAATGATAAATGGCAAGCAAATCGATTATGAAGTTATGGCTTAGGTCATGTGTGCATTTGAAAATTGCCTCAAGTATAATAGGATAAATTTGTACATGCTAATACAAAGTTTTTAATGGAATTTTGGTGCATTGTCAAATATTTTGTAGTTATCAATCCCTTTGGGATGGACCGGTGGCATTAGTTGCTTACAGTTTTGGAGGTCTTGTACTCAAAAGCTTGGTGGTTGAAGCTCGCAAACATGTCATTCAAAGGTCAAAAAATGATTTCGATGTCGAAGTACACAAATGTTGTAAAACATTTTTGAATAATGTTAAAGGTGTAGTATTTTATGGTGTACCACATGTTGGTGGTCCCCAAAATTTATCGAATTATTTCGCTTGGCAACATCAGCAAACTAGCACATTGAGCAAGGATGCAACCCCATCTGGTATTTCAAAAAATTTAGAATCCTTCAACACACAAATGGCACACCTTTCAACAAATTTTAAAAATGCTATTCAGGAAAACCTCAACATTTATGCATTTGGCGAAGGATTACCAGTCGAGAATTGGGTAAGATTTTCATTTCACCACATTGAAAATTATCCAATTAGGTTTATTAGTTGAACATTTTTTGTATTGTCAAAACTTGTGTGGGATCATGTACTCAATGCTCCTAAATACATTAAGGTGGTGAATGGGTCATGTGTTTTATGAACTTTGTTTCCTGAATTATTATTGATGGAAGGGAATTTTGATTAATTTGAAATAGCAGGAAATCCGTTTTAAATTTTCCTTTCATTGAATCAATCCCATATAAATATTTATGAGGAAAATCATAACATCATTAAAACATATAAGATAAATGAGATTAAAAACCAATAACTTTGTGATGTATTTATATAATTTGCTTCCCAAGGGTGCAAGGAAATTACTTTTGCACAAAATATTTCATTATTATTCAAACATCAATAGTTATTAAACTATAGTTTCCACCACCATTTGAAATTATTATGTTACTTATAAATTAAAACATACGTGAACAAACAAATGAATGAGCTCCATTAATTTAATCTTTTGCACATGCAGGGAATTTTAGTGCCATTTGCCTCAGCTATTCAATTATCCAACAACAACTATTATAAAATTGAAGATGCTCATCATTTGACAATTTGCAAGCCACCACACAAAGGTCATCCAGGCTATTTTTTATTGTTAAAATGTTTGAGAATATGCATGAAGGTAAAAACATCAAATCTAAGTATTTTGATTTCATACATGTTCATGTAATTTGATACACGTTAGGTCATAACACTTTTGATGTGTATCGCATATGAATGTTAGATAGATTGGTTATTAAATAAGAAAAATAACATATAAATGACCTATATTTTGTGAATTTTGACAGAAAAATATATGGCTTCCGTCTTTGCCATGTCATGAAGTGGCGTTGATTGACAAAGCAAAAGCCATAAACATCTTGTTACAAAAGGAATCTATTGTTGGTTTGGTTGGAATGGGTGGGATTGGGAAGACCACTTTGTGCAAAAAATTCTATCATTTGTTCCAGAATGAATATGAAAAATCTAGTTTTTTGGAGGATGTGAAATCAAAGGATGATATCAATGATGTCATAAAACAACTCCTACATGATTTGTTTGGCAAAAGGTTACACAAGGATGAAAAGGTGAATAAAAAAGACATTGACCAAATTCAACAATGTATGATATCAGAGAAAGTGTTAGTGGTGGTGGATGATGTTGGTAACACTAAAAACCTTACATCCTTGCAACTTGTCATTGATAATTGTGCCAAGAATACAACTTCTAAAAGCAAAGTGCTTGTGAATTGTCGAAATTGGCAATATCTGAAATCTCATGTAAATAAGGCTGGAAAAGTGGTCATGAAATTTTTGGAGGAAGAACAAGCAAGGGAACTCTTTATGTTCCATGCATTCGGTAATGCAAGTTATGTTCCAACAAAGGATGTCAAAGATATATGTACGAAGATTATAGAAACTTGTGAGGGGCTCCCTTTAAGTCTTAAAGTACTAGGTTCTTTTTTGTGCAATACTGAAGAATTGGAAAGTTGGGAAAGTGCATTGAGCAAATTGAAAAACGGGCAAAGTGTCACCGGGGGCAATGATAATGAAGAACTTTGGAGTAAATTGAAAATTTGCTATGACTACTTGGATAAGCAACATCAAAGCATGTTTTTGGATATTGCTTGTTTTTTGGGCGCTTTGAAAATAAATACAATTTGTCGAATGTGGAGTGGAGATTATTTACACCCAAAATCTGAATTACAAATTTTACAAGATAGATCTTTAATCCAATGGGCTGAAGGTGGAATCTTGTACATACATGAACAATTACAAGACATGGGTCAAAATATTGCAAGGGAACTTCCAATTATGAATCGTTTTATATTGAAATCAAATAGGCCAAATTTCTTTTTACAAAAGGATGAGGTTGTCACCATACTATTTCAATCTTATAATTTTATTTTGATTTCCTATGAATTTTGTTTTATGTCCAAAATCAAATGTTTTACGTTTCAATTTTGATTTTATAAATACACGTTTTTCTAAAAAGACATTGGCATTACATGTAATGTTGTTTTATATTGATAATCCTTTTTTTTTCATTTCATTTGACAGGTGGCGGAAAATCTAGAAGGCATTTCATTGAAAAAATGTGACAATTTGCGTACATTATCCCAAATTAGCTCAAAGGGATTTCACAAACTTAGGTTGGTTGACCTAACAGAAGCCTCACCAACTATTGTGAATTTTTTCATCGAAATGCAAACTTTGAATAATGTTAGGTGGTTGTGCTTCAAGAAATGCATGATTCAAACGTTGCCCAATAATTTATTTAATTGTTTACAATTAAAAGTACTTGATTTGACACAATGCCTAAATTTGGAAAAAATACCTGAATCTATAGGCCAATTAAATGCACTCCAAGAGCTTGATTTGAGTGAGTGTTCGAGCTTGAAAGAACTACCTGAATCTATAGGCCAATTAAGTGCACTCCAAGAGCTTGATTTGAGTGAGTGTTCGAGCTTGAAAGAACTACCTGAATCTATAGGCCAATTAAGTGCACTCCAAGAGCTTGATTTGGATGGGTGTTCCAGCTTGAAAGAATTACCTGAATCTATAAGGGAATTGAATACACTCCAAAAGTTTCATTTATATGAGTGTTCCAACTTGAAAGAACTACCTTCATCTATTGGCGATTTGAAAGCACTCCAAGTGTTTGATTTGAGTGCATGTTCCAACTTGAACCGACTACCTAAATCTATTGGCCAATTGAGTGCACTCCAAAAGATTGATTTGCATGAGTGTTCAAGCTTGAAAAAACTACCTGAATCTATTCGCCAATTGAATGCACTCCAAGTGCTTGATTTGAGGCAATGTTCCAACTTGGAAAAACTACCTGAATCTATTGGCCAATTGAATGCACTCCAAGTGCTTTATTTGAATCAATGTTCCAATTTGGAAAAACTACCTGAATCTATTGGCCAATTGAATGCACTCCAAGTGCTTTATTTGACTAAATGTTCCAACTTGGAGGAACTACCTGAATCTATTGGCCAATTGAATGCACTCCAAATGCTTGATTTGAGGCAATGTTCCAACTTGAAGAAATTACCTAAATATATTGGCCAATTGAATGCACTCCAAAAACTTTATTTGGGTGAATGTTCCAACTTGGAAAAACTACCTGAATCTATTGGCCAATTGAATGCACTCCAAAAACTTTATTTGGGTGAATGTTCCAACTTGGAAAAACTACCTGAATCTATTGGCCAATTGAATGCACTCCAAGTGCTTGATTTGAATCAATGTTCCAACTTGGAAAAACTACCTGAATCTATTGGCCAATTGAATGCACTCCAAAAACTTCATTTATTCATGTGTTCCAACTTGAAAAAATTACCTGAATCTATTGGCCAATTGAATGCACTCCAAGTGCTTGATTTCAGTGCATGTTCCAACTTGGAGGAACTACCTGAATCTATTGGCCAATTGAATGCACTCCAAAAACTTCATTTATTCATGTGTTCCAACTTGAAAAAATTACCTGAATCTATTGGCCAATTGAATGCATTCGAACAGCTTGCGTTATTCGGGTGTTGTAACTTGAAAAAACTACCTGAATCTATTGGCCAATTGAATGCACTCCAACTGTTTGATTTGAGTGAATGTTCCAACTTGGAAAAACTACCTGAATCTATTGGCCAATTGAATGCACTCCAAGTGCTTGATTTGAGTGAATGTTCCAACTTGGAAGAACTACCTGAATCTATTGGCCAATTGAATGCACTCCGAGTGCTTGATTTGAGTGAATGTTCCAACTTGGAAAAACTACCTGAATCTATTGGCGAATTGAAAGCACTCGAAGAGTTTGATTTGGGTGCATGTGACTTTTTGAAGCGACTACCTAAATCTATTGGCGAATTGAGTGCACTCCAAAAACTTAATTTGAATGGCTGTCGGAGCTTACAAGAACTACCTGAATCTATTGGCCAATTGAATGCACTCCGAGTGCTTGATTTAAGTGAATGTTCCAACTTGGAAAAACTACCTGAATCTATTGGCCAATTGAAAGCACTCGAAGAGTTTGATTTGGGTGCATGTGACTTCTTGAAGCGATTACCTAAATCTATTGGCGAATTGAGTGCACTCCAAAAACTTAATTTGAATGGCTGTCGGAGCTTACAAGGACTACCTGAATCTATTGGCCAATTGAAAATGCACTGTGATATTCTTTTTTATAAAAGTGTTCTAGGTTTAAGGAAGTACGTTTATGAATCGATCAATGGAATGCATCCCAAAAGTTTTATTTATCAATCGATCAATGGAATGCATTCCAAAAGTTTTATTTATTAGAGTGTTCAAAGTTGAAAGAACTTCTTTCATCTATCGGCCAATTGAATGCACTTTAAAAATTTTGTTTATCGCAGTGTTCCAAGTTGAAAGAACTACTTTCATTTATTGACCAATTGAATACACTCTAAAAGTTTTATTTATCACAATGTTCCAAGTTGAAAGAACTACTTTCATTTATTGGCCAATTGAATGCACTCTAAAAATTTTATTTACCACAATGTTCCAAGTTGAAAGAACTACCTTCATCTATTGGCCAATTCAATGCACTCCAAGAGTTTTATTCGAATTGGTGTGAGGAGGTCAAGTGAAGGTGCATTCGATGGAGCAGCGATATCTGCACATAGACAGGTGGCAATGCTCGACCCTTTGACCCCTCAGTCTCTAATTTGCAAACAAGGCGATAACAACCTTAGAGGTATGATTCACAGCAATTTGACTCATACTGGTCGCGGTCCTACTCTCGGTATGCAAGGTCATGGCGAGGAGGAGGACGAGGAGGGGGATCCGCAAGTAGTTAAGTCTGGCATTGACCTCTAATGGTTTATTGGCTTCTTCGTGATCGTGGGTACGCCAGATTTTCTTTCCTCTTCAGCTTCTCCCTCTTTGTTTTTGTTTTGGTGCTTCGTTTTAGGTCAAATATTTAAGGGTTCAAACCAGTCTTGTGAGGGTACTCGGTTTGTAGTGTTAGATTCTGGGGTTCAGGTTCTAGTGCCCTGGACTGGAGCGGCCACCCCTTTGTTGGAACTGGCACAAGAATGGGACCGGGGAACTAGCCTTTGTACAAGATCTGGAACTGAAAACGAAACCACTGTTGAATACATGTTCAGGTTGTTTAGGTGGGCAAGTTCATTCTTTTTTGAAAATGTTGGCAAGTAGGCTGAACTTTATAATGAAGTATTAATTTTCATGTAGTTGTTGAACTCTGTACCTCTACAGACCCCTGTTTTGATTTGTTGTAAAACTTATAAAATCTGGCATTGAGGAGTGTGTGGTATGCGCATGGAACCAGGCCGGGAGGTTCTTGAATTTGTAAAAACGTGTGCCAGAACCAGGACCATGGGCTTTAGAAAATGAAAGAACTAGATTCAAACCCACACCCAGAGAAACCGGGACCGGAGGTTCTCTTTAAAAGGAAGAACCGCACAATGCTGGTTCAAACTTGTTCCTGGATTGTTTTTGCTTGTTAGCTGAAATTTGTAATTCAAAGAATGGGAACGATAATTTCCACACCTTTCACACAGACTCGTCATCCCATTTCAGTTCTGTCGTTATATCATTGTTGTTCTTTCAGCTGCTTGTAGATCTCCATTTTTGTGGATGAATATTGCACCCACTGTGAGTCTGCAGTGTCGCTGTGGATGCTTATCAGCCTGTATGGATCTCCAGTCTTGGAGATGGGATTATTTTATTCGCGGGTCCTGAAGGCTACTGCTTTGTTGGTGAAGGAGATCAAGGTTGGTGAGCATTTGCCAATTGCTTATGAATCCAATGCACATGTGCCATGTTTGCGTCCGTTTTGTGCTCAGAGTTGGGATTTGGAAATGGTTCAATCACTGGGGGTTCATACTGTCGGTTTTGTGCTCAGAGTTGTGTTTGGAAATGGTTCCATCGCTGGGGGTTCATAATGTGGGACCGTTGTGCTGAGTATCATCATCGGTATGGTGCTTTTTTGTGTGTGAGGGTTCAGGTTCAGAATCTTGGAGAGCCGGGTCCAGTTGTGACTTCATTTGCAAAGCATCCAGGTTATGGTCATCCATTCATTTCAGATGAAAAATTTGATGTGACAGTCAATCCACAGATCCATCAGGCATGTATCTCTCTGCCCTAGTTTCTGTTTGGGATTTGTGTTGGACTCTCCTGCTTTTCTTATATGAGGGCGGGGAATTGAAGTCACTTTGCATGCATCTGATTTTTAGCAGAATCTGACGGGGTAGCTCTTTTTAATTATCTGCAGTGATATGGATTCTGGCTGAACAAAGGCTCATCTTTTACTCTCATATACAATGTGAAAGAATCTCAGGAAGATAGCCTGGTGGTGGCAATTGCCAGAGGTGAAAAGGCTGTTATCTTCTTTGAGTTTGTTTGAAGGCGGAGCATTCAGTCATGGTACCCATGCACAGTGCTGGTTGATAGTCAAATTGTAGATGCAGCTGCGGAGAACTCCAATGCCAAGGTATATCTCCTGTGAAAAATTCATGTCATCTATTATTGACAAATGAATGCCATTTGGTTTACTGCTGGAGGTGAAGATAGCTATCAGGAATGGACAAAGTATCCCAGGAATGCTCAGCATGGAAACTGATTTATGGCAAGACATTCCTTCAGGAAGTCTCCTAGAGCACATCGGATGAAGTTGTAGATGTTTGTTCAGCTAATTGCCAATCTTCTTTGTATGACAGATTGGACCTCAGGTTTGGTGGGTTGGGAGTCTTTCATCAAACTTCTGTGCTTACATGCCTATTCTCTCTATGCACCATGCAGGAAGAGGTTCATTAAATTTTACAGTGACAGAATTTGATGACTACTATGTTGCTTTTGGGAACTTGAATGTTCATGAAATGAAGGTGGGTGGTTCTACTGCCTATTCATTTCGTATACAAGTTTACATGAGTGTGAACAAGTCTACCTGAGAGTTAACTCATTTGATCTGCTTTGCAATGTTGCATACAAGTCTCGATTGAGATGCTGGTTGACAGAGGAGAGGCATACCTGCTGGCTAGGGTATTTTTCAAGAACAAGAGAAACCCATATCTGTACTTAGCTCATCAATATTGTGGTTATTTTTGTGCAAGATTTCCTTCCGCTTGAAGATGCTTTGCATGATTTATTGTGTTCAAGATGCGGAATCTAAATGTTCACTGGTGAATGGGAACGTTTGCTGGGTGCCTCTGTCATTTTCCAAATCCAAGTGGGTGCTAATGATATTTTGATGACAATCCTGAAATTTCCTCATTGGAGACGTTTGAAGCAAGTAATTTGATTTCAACTGGGTTGAGGTTGCAGGTGTAATAGGCTTGGACTATTAGGTATGGAGCCACGTAAACAACACAGGAAAGTTTCCACAAGTCAACAAGAGGTGGTTCCTCTCACCTCTGTAGAAGGAAATGAAAGCCTTGAAAATTTGGCTAGAGAGAGCCAGTCTGCTGACTTTTCACCAGCTTTAGGATCTGAAAACTTTCAAGGGGGACATGGAGAGCAATCTTTGGAGCAGCTGTGCACGGTGTGCTTGGATGCACCTAAGGACAGTTTCTTTGATCCTTGTGGCCATCGCTGCCCATGTTACTCCTGTGGCATGAGGTACCTACCCATCATCCAATGGCAACAAAATGATTCCTTTTGCAGATGTTCTAGTTGTTTGCTGGTGGGGTTTTAAGCAGCTAGGACATGGGTAGTTGTCCAGCTGCAATTTTGCCCATGGCTCAGCAGTGCATGTTGTGTACTGGGATCAAAAATAATCTGGACCACTGCTGTAGCACAAGGACAGTTTTGTTTCTCTATAAGTTTTCTGTTTGGAGCTTGTGGGCTGACCATGAAACCATAATGGCTTGAATTGCAGAATTACAAAATGGAGAGATTGCAAGACGTCCCACTTACCAGGAAAATGTGCTTGCCGTGGGTAGGATTTATGACTCATAAACCCTTAGAAGCAACAATCTGGCTCTGGAGCAATCTTCCTTGAAAATTGCTTAAGTTCTTTGAGTGTAAAGCATCTGAACCAGAAAATTGCTGAGTTGGTCACTAAGGCATGCTTTTTTCCGGTTCTGTGAGTGAGGATAAGCAAACCATGGTCATCTTCTGAACTGGACAATGAAAAGGTGTGTCATTGCAGTGTAGATATTATCAATTACTCCTAGCGCATCTAATTATCCTGAAGCATTTTGCAGTGAATGCTATGCCGAAAAACAATCATAGACACTGGTAAATGCAACCATGTCTAAGATTGTTGCAACAACTTCTAAATCTGTACAACTTCAGATAGACAGACTGTTTGTGTAATCTGTGTCCTATTGTGAATCTGAACTTGTGTACTTGTGGATTCACCATTTTTGACTTGTGATCTTCAATTTTTATGAATGAGGTTTAGAGTTCCAAGGGGTATCAAGAGGAAATATCAACTCTGTGCGGAAATTGAAACATGTTAGAACATGTGGACATTAAGTTCAATGCTGTTTTGGGGGGTACATTATTAGGGGATGAGCATTTCTTTAGATGGAACACTTTGTCATATAACACAATGGTGGGCGTGTCATTGTATTTTACAAAATGGTTGCCCCTGTTTTTTAAAATTTGGGATTTGCTTTACATTGGACAACACCCACAGAGCAGGGGCGTAACTGAAATAAGAACACCACCTCAGGAGGGTCCTTATTTCAGTAAGGACCCACTCCTGGGGTGTTAACCCTACACATGAAGTACGAGCAGAAAATTTCTAGTGTGTCTGGAGGACACATTATGTGGCAGAATTTCTCATTGGCAAGTGGGCATTTCAATTATTTTCCCCTTCATAGCTGGTGGGTATCCTGCCATATATGCTGAGTATCATAGGAAAAGAAATGAAAACTAATTTTCTGCCAGTGCGGTACATCAGAACGCCCTCAGAGGAAGGTCTTACCCCAAACGACACACACTGGGCAAAGCCAGGGCAGGCTATTTCAGGGAGAATGCCTCACTTGGATGGCATGATCCCAGTCTAACTTGTGATATTAAAGTTATTCCTAAAGTTAGGAAAAGACGGTACTGGAACACCCCCTGTTTCACTATTCACAGGCCAGACCTTCCCATGCTGTGGCCAGTCATCGCAAGGCAGTGGGACCAAGCGTAGTACCCGTACCTGGTATAATTATGCCTTGGCGAAACCAGCATCTGTATTGGTACTAAGTTACAAAATACACTTTGTGTTTGTTTTTAACTAGTTTGAACCCCGTGCCTAATGCACAGGTGTGTGTATTTGACGGTACATATCACAAAATGATGCTGAATGATGTTGGTGTCCCAGTTACTTCGTTTTGTAAAATTTCATTCCCAATTAAGCATTTGATGCCGTATTATGCCGAAAGTGGTCGTTCTCGCCCCCTAATCGCCTGACTTTATGGGGAACTTTAATATCTTTTGCCCTTTGCATTGAAGGGATGTGTTATTTTCAGCCCTTCATTTTTTGTGCGCGTATTTGACAAAGATTTGTATCAAAAAATATCAACTACTAAAACTTATTGAAGTAATGAACCTTTTCTAATTCCAATAATTTAAGATGAATACATTTTATTTAAATTAAAAATCCAGTATGAATCCATTTTTGCCCAAAAATAGGGATAAGCTTTATGGTGTTCGATGCCACTCCGTAAAGATGCCAAGGTGCTAGGCTGATTTATTTCCACAATACAACTCACCGCAATGGATTGAAGGTTCTCCATTCAATATGCTACACCTACCAAATTTCACCCCACTTTGCTTTGAAATTCCACAATCACAATATTGTTTTTTGCTAGAAGAATAAGGCCTTCAGGCAAAGGTCAACCATAGTATATATATCGAATAATAAACAATACATTTGATGTGGAACAATAAGCATATAAGCATTCCACACATACTAACAATCACACTTTTTACATGAATTGAAGCAATTCACCTCTTCACTAATGAAAACATAATTTTTTGAAGCTAAAAACTTAATGTAAATGTTTTCACACCAAATTCTTGTAAATTTTCTCTTTGTTTACACGATTTAGAAGTAAGCATTTGAATTTAGGGGTATAGAAGCAATGAAAACCCCAGGTGTATTCATGGCAGAACAATTGCAGCAATTCTATTGTCATGAACTTGACCAGAAACTAAGCTCACTGAGAAACAGGCAGGCACCAAACTGAACTACATAATTGAGGCACACACCATGAGAGACTTACCATGTACCATTGCATGGCCACAAAACCAGTAACAACTGTAATTTGCTTGAGCCTTTGAGGAGCCATGTGGTGTAACCAGCAGTAGGCATGTTTCTTTGCTTCATCCACCTTTGAGTACCGCTTATACATGCTGACTGTTTGTCTATTGCTTTCCACAGCATGCATTTCTTCCATGTAAAACAAGAATGGCTGCTTGCATGTGGACATGGGTACAGGCTGTGTGTCAAAGCTGAACTCCAGGTCATGATTATCATGGTTCCAAGCTGTAAACGAAGTTTCAACAGTCGTCAATGTTCGAGGAAGAATAATCTGCGGGAATACCTGTGCAACATACCCTAATGAAATGGAGAATGACAACCCGAGCTCATGATCATAGCAAATTGACTGCTGCAAGAAATTTCCAGGATCAGTACGCATGGCCGTCATCAGTTGCTTCAGGCCTTCAAGTGCAGTCAGCCCTGGGAATACTGGTTCAATCAACTCCAGATGGTGCATAGATATGAAGGGTGTCACTGGATGAGCTGCAAGCAATCCATGGGCATTTCCAAAAACATCAAACTCCACAATGCCAAACACCAGTAAGTGATAGAATATCACTGGAAGAGAGACAGAGCATGAGAGAAAGAATGAACTCATGCTCCTGATTTGTACCAAGTGCAAATTTCAGACATTGCAGATGCATCAGAGACTTCACAGTTGTGGTGTGGAAGAAAAGGATGCTGCTGCATCTGCTGCTGGTGGAATTTGCTCTGGTTTTCGTGTAATCATCAAATGGCAGCATGGTTGTACAGAATCTTAAGGATTCAGTACTGCCATTATAAATTTCAGT
>Ga0116228_10003531_pt1 | contig 13739 bp, 10 predicted proteins | sample S1TSphfallax_2_FD_89694 | JGI IMG/M metagenome (GOLD analysis project Ga0116228, IMG submission 89694) | Host-associated microbial communities from peat moss isolated from Minnesota, USA - S1T2_Fc - Sphagnum fallax MG | ecosystem: Host-associated > Plants > Peat moss > Unclassified | place... | reverse complement strand
ATTGTCCGAGGCCATCACGAAAGTGGAGAATTTCTCGGATGTGGGGCAGAGTGACAAATCCGGGTTCAAGAGGGACAACAAGTTCCTTCACAAAAAGCCAAGGCATGAGGGAGAGTGGAATCGGGGGCAAGGAAGCCCAACCAAGGATAAGCCCAAACAATTCCAAGGCGCGGGGTTCAAATCAAAAGGAAGCTTTTTGGACTGTAGGATTGTGAGGACTTACTTGGACAATGCAACCCAAAAACTTTGAAATTAGTGTCTTTATCTTGTTGACCAAAAAGAAGTATCACATTTTTTTTGTTATGGATTGTAAGATTGTATATCGGGACCTATTTGAACCATGACACACAAGGCTTGAAGGCACAAACGGGGTCTAAGTGTGATATTATAATGGTTTTGATCAACTTGTCATAGGTCCAAGTGACAAAATGTGATGGAAGAATGTTCTATTTGCTCATGTTTGCTTCTGCTTCAATGATTCATTTAAGGAAAAGTTGCATAAACAATTGAATTAAAATTAAAAAAAACAAAAAAACAAAAAAAAAAACCTTAACTTCTGAAAACAACTCATTTTGGAACAAAGCCAAAGAATTTTGAGAACTTTGCATTCCTATGAGAAGAAAGATACTAGTGCACAAAGAATGTTTCTAAACACCATGAATATTTTATGAATCCTCTTAAGGTATAATTAATTATTAATCCCATGTTTTAAGAAAAAACCCATGTTCTTGATTCATGTTTGTGGTTGTTTTTTTCCCTCTTTGTTGCACAAAAATAACCCAATGCTAATCTTCATGTCATACTCCAGACAAAATGACTATTGGTTTGAATATTTTGGGGGATGACAATCAATAGTTACCAAACCCATCTTCCAGTGTATTCCACTGAGTTTTCTTTACAAACTGCCTTAGAAAACAATATCGAGCCATGTCATGTCACAACTAAGTTCTGACTCAATAATTGAGTTTCAAGTTTGTCAACAATTGCTTGCTAAATAATCTAATAGCACATGTTCCAATGGAATAAATTATCCATAAAGAAAATGGCTCATAAATAAGCTAAAATTAAACAAACAGAGATTGAAACTAACCTTCATGGGAGGCCGCTATTTTGCATTCAACTTGCAAACCTCATACCTAATTTTCTGGAAAAAAAAACATGCATGCCTTTTTTCCTAATATCTCAACAAAGAAACCTTTCTTCTTCCTCCTCCACCATAATAGTCATCCCTATTCACTATTGTGATTCAAAATTTAGGTTTGGAACAAAACCAAGGTCCATGTTGCAACAAAACTTGGGCACACATACATGGAGGAGTAATAAATTTTTTACATCAATTTTAGTCACCATACCATACTTGTTTGTTTGTTGACACACCACCTACTTTTGTTATAAGAGATAGTAATAGTAAAATAACCTTACTGTTTGTGACTCCTTCTCCTTTGATTAAAACATATAAAATAGCAAAAAAAATCCACAATAACAATGTGGCGACAACATAACAATGAATGAAGTTACAATCTTATGAGAGTCATTCATAAAAGTGTGAGACCATCATCACCTTCATCACAAAATGTAATGACAAGCTACCATGACTACCCAATGATTTCATGAGCTCCCAACAATGGGTGCACGATAATATATAGAATACCTAGTGCAAAATCTAAACAACCCATCATACAAAATTTGCACAAAATTCCCAAATCAAAGGTTTCTTTTACAACAACACCAGTAGCAACACACATACCAATTTGTAGCTTCCATTTTTCATTGCAAAAAGAAGGATTAGATGTGTTTCCTAAATTAAAGGTTTTGTTTGTAATAACACCTATTATTAAACTAAAACTTACAATCTTATTTTATGGAATATGACATGATAATAATGGAGTAGACAATGAAAATAGATGACGAGTTCCATTTCAAGGCCAACTAGAAAATTGCTAGTCAAGGTTTCTATGCATACCTCAACAAAATGCATGGAGAGAGAGACATAAAGAGAGAAGGATGTGGATGTTGACCTAATCATGTGGATAGATAGAACCCATGTTTAATGTAGGATTGGTAATTCGCACCCCCACAAACCAATGTTCAAACTAGAATGCCAAGTTGTGTGTTTTGCATCAATGAGAAGAAAAACAAGTTGTAAACAACAATGAAAAACATATGAATACTTCCTACAACATCAACAATGGGGTCATCAAGAACAATCAAAAGGTGTTTGTCATGTGTAAAGGCTTTGGTCTGGGCAAGCTAACAACATTTGCTTGTAGTTCAACTTTAGTGATGGCACATGACATATTTTAGCAATAGTTGTTCTTGTAATAGTCAATCAAACAATGTGTCTTTTCATACATAATTTAGTCAAAGATGCATATTTTCATATTAAAAAATTTAAGGCGCACAAATATACATGGCTTAAAGCCATAGACTTTGGATAAATCCAAAAAAATAATAATCTGCATACAAATAGCCTAGCATAAGATTAGTTACAATCATAACCTATGATAGCTTAAAAAAAAAATCTAAACTTACACTAACTTAAAAGTAACGTAAAAGATGATATACTATATTAAGAATAATTTAAGACTAAAATATGGACTTAGCTTAGGGTAACTTACACATAAATCTCCCAAGTAGGCTAACTCACCAGCTTTTTTTTTTGTTTTTTTTTCCCTTCTTTTTATCCAAAAAATTAAGAATTTTTGAATTTTTTTTTCTAGAAATTAAAAAAGAAAAGAAAAAGAAAAAAGCCCCTCATTGTGATCCCCCAAACCTCAGTGATTCTCTCTTCATTCTAGTGATCGTGTCCGGTCACCAGATCGTGTCCTCCAAATTGCTCGCTGTCCGAAGTTCGAACTCCCTCCCCTCCCAGCGTTGTTGTTTTTTTTTTGAAAATTTGCAGCTTCTGGAGTACGCCTTGCAGCGCCGTTGCTTGCGCCGTTGTCCTTGCAATCAAGGAAGGAAGAAGGAGTTGGGAAATGCAAACGGTTGCAGAGCTCTTCTCTTGAGATGAGATGCGTATAGCAAATCACTGTAACCAGATTGCATGTTTTAGTTATACACATTGTTTCTTTCTTCCCTCGTGTTTTGTAGCATTTTTTCTTGTGGCTGCTGGTTGCTTGATAGTCGCGTATTAGATGCGGCCATGGCTCGTGGCGACAAGGGCGCGGATGGTAGTGGTGGTTCGCATCTGAGTGAGTTGCAGCAGGCGCGTATCACCGAGAATTATAGAGCTGCCAAAGCGATTTTGGCTCGGAAGAAGCGTCAGCTCTTGCCTAGTTCCCAAGTGGAGGAAGAGAATCGTTCCCCGATCAAGGTGCCGCTCTATGATGCTCGTTCCGGGTATGTTTCACTTTAACCTGTCTTTGTGCATTCCCTTTTCATCTTTCAATAAACTCTCAATGCTGTGCATATTATCTTTTTGTCCTTATCATTTGCTGTGTGTGGGGGACTCATTTTGTTGTGCAGGAGTGTGACTCCAAAGAAGATGTGTACGCTGATTATGAGTGATCAAAGGCAGAGAAGAAGCCCGCTTGCTGAATTGCAGTGCAATCGATTTCGGCCATCGGATTGCAGCGAATTTGAGGCTAGTGGAACTTGTAAAGCTGCTGCTAGTTGCGACGGAGATGTGGAGAAGGAGGCTTCGGAAAATTCTTCAACGGCAGGGAAGAATATATGTAGGCTCCCCACGGATGGAGATAATTCACTGCAGTCTTGTTCAACTGATCGTCTTTGTGAGGAATTCGATGAAGAGTTGATCCAAGAATTGGATGCCCTGTGCGAGAAACGATCCAAAGGTCCACATGATGGGAGAAAGTTGTCAATGGGACAAGAATTGCATTCATTGTCTACACATGTATCCACTGTCTGTTGGAGAGGAGATTTACAAGAGAGAATGCTGGCCAATTATATCCCACAAAGCACTGCACCCTGTTCAGATTTGCCTCTTCAGTTTCCAGGCATTGCTCAGTTTGGTAATGTGACCTCCACATTACCTGGCAGTGAAGATCTTGCAGTCAGAAATACATGTCCAAGAAGCCCTTGCCTTTTACTTGATCTAGCTGATCAAGCACTTCTTTCTCCCATTCATGCTCCAGGTCCGAACCTAGCAAACCCTAAAAGCCCCACTTCATTTGCCACTCCCTCAGCAGCCATTGTCACCTCTGTATCCAAATGTCCTCCAACTGGTACAGCAGCTTCCCCTGTTCTTGTTCAAGGTGTTCTGGTTTCCAGGGCTGGATCCCCTTCACCTCCCACAGAGATGCCTGAATATTTGAGAACTCTCAATGCAACACAAAGGGAGGCGGCTCTGAGCGATACTTCCAAGCCATTGTTAATTCTGGCAGGCCCTGGGAGTGGAAAGGTGCAGTTGCCCTACTTAATTTGATTAGGGCATCAAAAACACTCCACCTGTATTTTGTCATTGGATCACATTGCAGACAGAAGGACCTATTTGTGTTTAGGGTTTAGGGTTTAGCATCATGCATGTGTTGCTGACCTCACCTTTGTTGCTCTGCAGACATCTACAATGGTTGCACGGCTGGTTTCATTGCTAATGGAAGTAAGTTGGTCTTGCGCATTGAGACAAACCATGCATGCAGATCTTTTGCTTTCACAGCCTTAACTTGCTATTTCAGAGTTGCTTTCAATGGCACTTTGATATGAATGATTATTCCTTCGATAGTGATGAGTAAAGCTCTGCATGGTGTTCCAAAGTCAGCAGACATTGCTTTGTGACAGCGCATAGTTTCTGGGTACAATCAATGTTGCAAAATAGCCATGTGTTTGGGATGATTGTTGTTGATTGAGAGTCTGTGATGATTGAGACGAGCTGTCTGAATGCTGACAATGTCGTTTCAGGGCGTGGAAGCAAGGAATATTCTGGCAATGACATTCACGGCAGCTGCAGCAACAGAAATGAGAGATCGGGTTGGGGCTGCTGTTGGCAAAGCAGTGTCTAAAGAACTGTCTATTTCGACATTCCATGCATTCTGCTTGCAATTGTGCCGCTTGCATGCAGAAAAGTGAGCATAGAATTTCCAATTGTGTTCGTGATTGAGCAGGCTGGAATCTGTTGTGAAGGAAGTATGTGCAGGATGAATATGCATTATATTTAGATTATTTAGTTTACTACTAAGCTGATTCATGTTATGTGCATGCTTCCACTGGCTAAGCAGGTTAGGACGCACTGCTGAGTTCCTAGTCTATGGTCATTCGCAACAAAGGAGAGCTGTCATAGAGGCCACTAGACTTGCCTCTATGGAAACTGATACTGCTCAGGCTGGTTCTTCTGTCACTACTCCTTTGGGGATCTCAACCACAGACACTAAACCACAAGTTCAAGCCAATGTCCAAAATCTGGTGGCTTGCAAAGATAAGGCAAAGAAATGGCTGCAGTTTGTGACACAAGTAAGTGCACAGGGCTTGTGATATCTGTATGCTGTGATGAAGTCCCACTTGTTGATGCATCAGGCTCTCATCCTCGTTGAATAATGCTTTTGTGCAACTGGATTTGGGCTTGGGTCACCTCTGGAACAAGTTTGCCAGTTCTTCCAAATAGAGGATCTTTATAAGAGCAGTGGCCATGCTGCTCTGGAGTTCTCTGCCTCACCTTTCACTACAAGTTTACTGCAGGGAGGTGTTAACATCACTGCTTTGACATGGCATGAAGGTCTTGCTACATATTTGTTCAACTGAGAGAGGTCTGTGTCTGGACAAGCTGCAAGCATCCTGGATGTTCACACACATTTTGGTTTTCATGTAGAGAGAGTGTGTGTGCTGGAAATGATCAATATGCCTCCTCATTACAAAACTGTCAAATTCTTTTCACAGGCCAAAGCCGCTGGAAGGACGGCAGAGGAGTATGAAAAGATGGGAAACAGAATTGGGGTAAGACAAATGGCTGTTTTATATCTCTTGATCCAGGGCATCTTTAGGGATACTGCTGGTTCTGCATCTTGGAGCAACATGTCTAACCATTTTATGTTGTAGGGGGCAGTTTTGAGACACTATGAGGCAACTTTGCTGGCTTGCAATGCACTTGACTACCATGATTTTATCAATTTCTCTGTCCGCCTGCTAAAGGAGCATCCTGAAGGTATATTATGGTAGATGTTTGATGAAGCTCACTATCGTGCACAATTTGCAGTCTGCAGAAAGTTGGTTCTGAATGGTGAAGACATCACTAGTTTAGTCAGGTGTCTATATCCCCCAGTCTGATCGTATACAATTGTGGCCATTTTTGTTCCTGCTCCTAATGTACATGTAAGAACCTGTTGAGTTCTGATTGTCGAGTCTTACATTTTTGTAGGAAGTTATCTGTTGTATTGTGTGTGGAGTCCCATTCTGTAGCCAATAAAGCTGTGGCAACCACTTACCTGAGGGCAGGGTACAGTGCTGGCAGAGTGTCAAAAGACCTGGACCTGTGTGCTAGTTGATGAGTTTCAAGACACCAGCACCATGCAGTACAACTTCCTCCATCTGCTTGCCTCCCACAACCGGATCACTGTTGTTGGGGATGATGATCAGGTTTAATTGCACTGTTGGAATAAGTTCTGGTCAATGCACTTTTTGTTTTTCCTCCTTGGTGTTCATACCAGATATCATTGGCAACAATGACCCTTCTTTGATGTTGAGGGGAGTGTGGCCAAGTAGGATAGTGTACTTGTGGATTATAACAAGCTAAAAGTCATCCTCTGGGGCTACTGGACATTTATTTGTTGCTCCCCTAAAATGTGGGTTGTGGTCCTTGGTGAAAAATGCAGTCAATATTCAGCTTCAATGGAGCTGATTCTTCAGGCTTTGACTCCTTCCGCAAAGACTTTCCACAGCTGAAAGAGGTCTGCTACACTCAATATACACTCCACCTTGTATGTTATTTTTTAATGTCTCTGCTTATTGCACTGTGTTTATCAGTCTTCTGTTACCCTGCACATCTTTTTTCTTTTTGTTTTGTCGAGCTATCCAGCATTATGGCTTACTTCCTGCTGGTCAGTCTGACAGAAACACAATTTGTTGAATGATATTGCCTGGACTCACTTTTAGGAGCTGCTGGACTCAGTTTGTATGTTATGGTAGTTGATCACTACTGTATTGATTGAGGTTCATTCAATATGCATGCAACTGTTGCTATTGGTCCAACTTCCCCTCATTGTTTTCTGTATGTGTAAGTGCTGGATCTCCTCATTTTCTTTTTGCTGATTGTTGTTGCATCTGATATCTTCATAACCTTGTCATTAAGTTACCTCTCAGTTATATTCAGGTTACTTACATTGTAAGTAGGGAGGAATTTTCAGTACTTGTGAAGATACTTTTACTGTGATACAAATTTTCTTTGTGTTTGCAGGAACTTTGAATGTCTGATCGGTGGTTGCTATCCAATCTCTTGGACCTGAACTGTGGATTTCACTTGTCGCTATTGTGATCTTCTTTTGATAACCATCTAGGAGTTCTGGAATTTTTGACCATGTCCTCTGTCTCCAGGTGAGACTACATCAAAACTATCGGTCAACACGCTGCATTGTTGAAGCTGCTACCTCTTTAATCAAACACAACACAAAACGCTGTCAAGAAAAGCAAGTCCACACAGACAATTCAGCTGGGGATAGAGTATCCATGCATGACTTTCATCCTTCTTTTTCAAATTTGTTGATATACAATGAGCAAGTTCCTTTCTATATGGGAACTGGTTTAACTGAAAAAATGATGCATTTGTGGATTGTCGTAAATCAGCAAGCATAGATTCAACTGAGGGAATAGACCAGTAATCTTGTTGTAAATGCACATGTATATAATTCTTTTGTCAGTGATGCCTTGACAACAAGGTTGAAACAGATAGTGGTAATGGAATGCCGAACAGAGGCTGCACAATGTGCATATGTTGTAGACTGCATTCTCATGAATGCAGTTGCAAATACACCACAGAAGCCCACTTATGGGAATACTGCTGTATTATATCGCCGTCAGGTAGTACTCTTGAGCCTGTTTTACCCCTGACCCAGTTTTTGTTTCTAAGTTTAGTAGTGGGTAGTTGCTGATAAGTTTTCTGAGAACACAGATGCTGGTAGTTTGTCAAGATAATGCAATGGTGGGATGGCTGGATAGGTTACTGGAAGACTTTTTCAGTCAGCGTTTCGAGCACGCAAGATTCCCTTCAATGTGCATGGAGTGGCATTCTATCGGAAGAAAGTATGTACTAGGAGTTTGTTGGTTTATTTTCCAAGTCCTGTGTTTGATTAGTGGCTTTGCATCAGTAACTTCAATGAAGAATTATCACATGAACCTTTGACCTCGTTTACTGTGATCTGCTGCAGGTTATCAAGAATGTCACAGCCATGCTGTGGACTGTGTTACCAGGCAACACAGATATCTACTGGCGGCGGGTATTCAAGGCACTGTATGCTGGAGACCCTTCTGAAGGCAAAAGGGTCAGTTTCTCATCAGTCTGCTCCTGTACTTCTAAGTGAGTAAAGTTGCCTGTCAAGCTGGAATTTAGATATGCAACATCCTTCCTTCATCTAGTTAGTTATGGACTATCTGAATTGTGGAAAACAGCATAGTTGAGATCAATAGTCTTTTCTTTTGCAGGTTGTGGAATATGTGGATAAAGTTGTAAAGACCAATGCTTGCACCTTCCAGCAGGCTGCACAAACTGTATTTACAGCTAAGGTTTCAGGCACCTTTAGCAGGTTTGATTCATGCTTCTGTCAAGTATACTCTGGCCAATTATTGAGCATCTTTATCTTAGAAGAGTTTCAAGAATTAATGAATTAAACTGTAAATGTGCTGACCTGTTATGGACCTGTGCTTGAAGTCATGAAAAGGCAGTATGTCTAATTCAGAGTTTCTTAGCGGGGCTTGATATGACCATCTTGTTTTCTACATAGTTGCTCTATTCAATTTCCCAAAACATATAGCATGTGTGTCAAGTGTTCTGATGAGATCTGGTTTGCTACTGGTCCCTTCTTTCTTCTTTTGTATTGCTGAAGTACTTTTTTGTTGCTCATTTGACAAGTGTAATTGGGAATAAGTCTTGTGTGAATCAGGCGGCAACTTGCACTGGGAAGGAGAGTGCTCACTTCTATTAACATGGTTCACCGCCTTGCACATAAGGTAAGCTTATGTTTACTTTATAATCTATGATGTGTGTAGTTGGTCTTCAAAGCCCTGCATCTTGTTCTGTGCAGGACTTGTGATGCTGATATATATTGATGCAGTCTATATGTTGCAAGCTGCTCTTCCTTGCATAATGGACCCTGATGTAACTTTTTTTACTGGTATTTTGTGCAGGAGAAATCTCTTTCTGGATTGATCACTGCAGTTGTCAACCTACTACCTCAGGTATTTTCTATCTGCGTTTGTATCCAAGTCTCTATATGAATGCCAATTTCGTAAGTATTCAAAACATTGATAACATGCAGTGAGGTTATTTTCAGCAACAAATAGCAGTTCTTTTTCAAGTTTCAACTTCTCTGAATGTTTGCAGTGTAGTATCTCTTCATCTGTATTGAGCTTGCAAGATTCATCCATGATTAGGAATGTCTCTTTTGCAATTTAATTTGTGCAGAGACCTGTATTTAATACACGAGCAGTTGTGGATGAGAATGGAGGAAAACTGCTGAATGAGGACGATGATCCGCGAACTGTAAGATTCCGTCACAGATTCTGGCTGCTTAATTGTTGCTTCTGCTCAATGTATGAACTATTAGCAGTAGCATGCTTTCAAGAGAGCCTTTCAATTGCTTCACTCTAATGTTGTACTTCGTAAGACATTCTGTACAATTCTGATCCTGCTGCTGAAATTGTGGTACTAAAAAATGTGGTTGTGGTCTCAGAGAAGCTATTATTGCTCTTTTCTTACTATCGTGTTTACTTGTGTTGCATCTTTATCCTGGCTGTGTCAACAGGTGCTTGAGTATTTCTTGGATGATGTCAATGATTTCCTCAGCAATATCTTCAAACCCTTCTCTTATGATGAAACTGATAAGCCGTTGTCTGAGAATGGACATCAGCTTGGAGTTGGGGATGGATGTCTACCAGTTCTCAAGGCCTTCCTGGATCACCTGGTAACACGTGAGCAAGATAATTTTCGCAATCGACAGAAAGAGAACAAAAACTCTGTAATGTTGACAACAATGCATCAGGTGCTTGATTCATTTCAATGTTCAACTGTTCTCATCATAAATCTAGCAAGTATCCCTACGTTTCAGAATGGTAGCTGCATTTGGTGGTGGCATATGGTGCTAGATGAATCTGAGAGCTTTCATGTATATTGGCTTTGCTTGTAAATAAATGCTTGGACTTAGAGATAGCCCAAGGTCAATAGACTTCATATTGAAATTTCTGAACAAAACCTGATGTTAACATATATGCCTTATGTGGATTCCACTATTGACATTCTGGTGAATTTGTAGGAAATATCCAGCCTTGTAGGTTTTTTGGGCTTTAGCTGAAATAGCAGAAATGGCACATTCAATTGCCCTTCTGAAGAGATAAGCTAATATCTAGAGTTTCTATGAAAGCCAACCGGAATTTTGCTTAATGGCGAAAGATTTCCTATTTGGTTTTCTGCTCTTGCAATGTTCAATTTGACTATTTTGAGGGTGTCTGAATCCCAAGGAGCTTACCAAATCCCATATGCCCTAGTTCTCTGTGTTGCTTCTCTTGTTTTTCTTTCTCTTTTTCTGTCTGTCAACACTATGGCTCATGGAGTACCTTGTAGATTCAGATGTTTGGTATTCCCATATTTATTACTGTGCCTCGTTGCAGAGACTATCTGCAGAGACAGTGGACATCAAGTACTGATCATGCAAACTCAGAATCATCCTGAAACTTGGATGTGAGACCTAAGATGTGGAAGACACATGTTCCAGCTGAGTCCCCCTTACTTGACATCCTTCTCACATTGTACTGACATTCAATATTGTGGTTATTGCAGTCAAAAGGCTTGGAATGGGAAACCGTCTTCATTGTAAAGGCAAGCTATACTGAAGACAATTTGGCAATGTCTAACAAGAGTTGGTGAAACTGTTGCCTGAAAGTAGTGACTGAGATGATGTATAGAAAAGCCTTTGCTGACTGCATCCTAGTATGGATAGGTATTAGCATTGGCATAGGTCGGCAACCAAGTAAAAGCATTTGTTAGATGCTCCTCATGCAAGGTGCATAAAGATATTGACTTCAACTGTACATCAGGCTAGGTTCTCCCATGGACATCCTTGTGCCACCTGGGTAAAGTTGTGCTAACAACTGAGTAGTTGTTCTGAGGTTAATGCAACTGACAAGTGTTCACTGAACATTAATCAATTGCCTCTGTGAAATAGGCAAATGAAACTGAGACTCCACTACTTAATGAGGCAATGGGTTATGTGGATGAAGGTGCATCCTCTATTGAGGTATGGATATTGACCATCTCTTCTTATTACATCAATTATACTGCAAGGTCAATTTTGTGAACCAGACACCTTACTCTTTAAACCTGATACACTGAGCAGGAGGAGAGGCGCCTTTTCTATGTAGCAATGACACGTGCACAGAAGAGCCTCTACATTTGCTATGTGGTTGTCGACAGCAGACGTCAAGTAATCTCTCTAACAATTCTCCTATAGTGTGGATTCTTAGAAAGCCACATGTTGTTTGTGGGATCTCTAAAATACGTCAGGGATGTCAGATGTTATCTGTCAGTTCATTCCTTAATGTGAAATACTGTCTGGTTGATGACTATAACAAGGTTTTCAACTCAATTTGCTCATGATAATGATGCTAAAATACAGAGCCAATGTTTGTGTCGCTGTGCAGGTGCTCCAACCTTCTCGATTCATTAAGGAAATACCACACCACCTTCTGAATTTCCAGGTACACAGAATAGCTCAACCTTTGCTTCCATATGCAGTGGCAAATAGTTTTGATCAAGAGAAATTCTGATATATCACACAATGAATGGCAAGTTTGTATGTAACAAGGTGCTAGATCTTTGTACTCAGGGCAATTCAGGGATGTCATCTATGCCACCAGAGAAAGGGGATGGAATGGCCTCTGATTTAAGCGCTACCTGTCAGTATGGCACTTCACATGGTGACCCTTTCCCAAAACAAGTGACTATCAACACTTCTAAAGAGATCTTAGTGAGCAGCAATAGCAATTATCAACAAGGCCTGAAAACTGACTGTGATCTGCAACTTCTGTGTGAAGATGGAGAAAATGGTTCTCCAGATGGTGGCAATGAGTTATTTCCACGGAGGACTGACAGTCCAACAGCACATGAAGATGCAGCAGTTGGACACACCTTTCTCAAGGGGTAACTAACAGGCTGATTTTCATTGAATTGCAATAATCTAGCTCCCTCTGCTTCCAAGGATAATGTCGTGCAGCTTCTGATTCTGGTTCTCTTGCTGAATGCTAGCAAACCTTTAGCCATCTGAGCTTGTGGCAGGGAACTTTATCCTCTCCTTTTTTGCACATAATGTACAGTCTCTTCAATCTGAAGTCAAGGACTTAGGGCCCCTCAATTTGCAATGACTTTATTTTGAAGGCTTTGTGTTGAAGTGTCTCTTTGGGGCAATGCTGAGGGCCTTTCTTATGTAAGTGGATATATACCCATCAGACTAGTGACAGAAGTTGTCATCCTTGCTGCAGGTTCAACATTGAAGCAAGGTCAACCATAGCTGCCCTTTTCCACAGCTGGGCCAGAAAGCCTGCATTCCAGGACCCCAAGCGCCTGCTATCTAAGGTAGAGCACTGATTTTTCTCTAGCATAGATGTCACCAGAAGCCAGTCTTCAAACTGGGGCTAGAATCCAACCCAGCAATGTTTTCTTTTGGACTGAAGGTTTGCTTTTACTTGATTTTACATGAGGTTGAACATTATTCCTATTTTCTGAAGGACTCATCATTGTATAGAAAGCCCAAATTCCAACACTAATAGAGAAGTTGTGCTTACAGGTGGGGTTTGCTATAGATGAGCGGCTTCGTTCAAAAAACATAAAAAACAAGGTACAGAGTCTGCTTGACCCATGAACACTTCTTGTAATCTACTCTTGTCTGTTCATGCAGTTGCATCAGTGGGTTGCAGAATTAACTGTGAACTTCACTAGTGAGGAACAGACTTCATGAGTCATTTCGAGTGCTGTGTTTTCTACTTGGCAGCTACTGAGATCTCAGCTCTCTAGGCTAATGCAGCAACACTGGCATTTTCTCCACTGACCCAACTTGTGGTATCTAATGACAGGATGTGTTGATTGCCTTGAAGTGTTCTCTTAAAGATGATGCCGCTCTTGCATATGCTCACAATGTAAGCTGTATGCACTTTACTAGAGTCTTTCTTTTTGTTGTTACTCCTTACTTTTACATGACTTCATCACTTTGCAAAGCAGTAAGCTCTCTGTTTGCCTTGAAGGTAAACAGCTTTTCCAGTAAAAGTACTAAGTGCCACTTTCTGCCTGGGTCAGGCAATAAAGTGGGGCCAACTACCACCTGAAGAGCGTGCACTACTTCAAGCTGAGCGACAGGTACACCATGTACATACTTTCAAATACCCAAACTTTGTTTTACCTGGTGGAACTGTTTAGATGGGGTATATACCTTTTGTGCTTCAGAGATAGAGATTCATAGCTTCTGTCACCAATTTGTTTGCAGGAACATTTTCAGCACCAAGGCAGTGAACGATCTATGGGATGTGCTACTGCGACCCCAAAACAGGTGTCCCCTAACATCTGTTTCCTGAATTTCTTCCTCAAGCTGCTT
>Ga0116228_10003530_pt1 | contig 13739 bp, 8 predicted proteins | sample S1TSphfallax_2_FD_89694 | JGI IMG/M metagenome (GOLD analysis project Ga0116228, IMG submission 89694) | Host-associated microbial communities from peat moss isolated from Minnesota, USA - S1T2_Fc - Sphagnum fallax MG | ecosystem: Host-associated > Plants > Peat moss > Unclassified | place: USA... | reverse complement strand
TTTTTTTTCATACCTTGTTCAATGTTTTATTTTCATTTTTCCTTATGCCCAATTGGTTATTTCCTAACTAGTTATTACTTCATTTAAACTAGTCGGTTGTATTATGTTAATTCTTTAACTTCATTTTCAAGTTAATTCTTTAACCTCACTTTCAAGTTTTAGGATTAAGATCTTAAATGGTTTTTCAAAATTGATATAGGCCAAAAAAAAAATTTAAAAATCATTATGAACTCTCATTCTAAACAAAAATAAATGATCACATTTGAAAGATATACAAAACAAAGAACACTAGATTATTCTTCTTTCAATTCATTTGCTCAAATGAACCTTCAAATTCGTAGAATTCCTACTTTAAGTCTAGTTCAAAACTTTCAATTTTACCAAACTTACAACCCACCCTTGCACCATTTGGCCAATTCCTATTCAAAAATATTAATTTTATGAGGTTCTTTAATTGTCAATGACATTTCCTTTCAATTTGGTGAGAATTTTAGAAAGGGAACAAATTATCTCAATTTCAATTTGAAAACCTATAATCCTTAATATCTATTTAACTACAATGTTAACAATTGATAATATAGTTTCATGTTTCCTCCACCATTCCAAAGGGCATTTGATATCTTTTGCATCCACCTAATATCTATGAAATATCAATAATTTTCAATTAACAAGCTCATTTGTTGGTTCACTAGTGTCGGCCACCATCTCAAAAATGTCCAAGCTATTATTTTCATCAATTTTGTAATCAAAAGAACTGTTTAGCCTTGGATAATGGATCCAAATGTTGATAAGACTTCAAAAGGATAAGAAACAAGATTTCCTATAATCATTGATATTTTTTATTTATCTACAATTTATAGTAATTCATTAATCATTCTTATTCATTTTTATTAATTACCTATATGTAACCTATCCTAATAACTAAGTTAGTAGCCTATGCAACCTGGGCCTACAAGGTAGGTAGCCTAACCTAGACCACCTAGGCCTATTAGGTAGGTATGTAGCTAACCTAGGCTATGCCACTTAGGCCTACTAGGTATGTAATTATAGGCTACACCACCTAGCCCTATTAGGTAAGTAGTCTTACCTATTAAGTAGGTAGCTTAAGCCTAAACCTACCTAATAAACTAGGCTACCTACCTAGTATGTTTAGGCTAGGTCCATTAATAGGTTGGTAGGTACCTACATAACCTACTAAATAACATAGGAATAGATAGCTTACGAAATAAGTATAAACATAGACTTAATAGATTATAACTTACATGTTACATATGTACATGCATTTATTAATAGGTACCTCCTACCTACTTAGGCTACCCTACCTATAACCTACCTATTTATGTAAGTAGTGTAAAAAAATTGAAGATCATTTATTACAATATGCGTGTTGAAAAAGAATTCATGGAAGTTGATTACAATATGTTGGTTCAAAATCATGTTCATTACAAATATGTTATACACAAAAATCATTATTTTGGGGTGGTGGTGCAATGGTTAAAGACTTGCCTCAATGTGGAGGTGAGGAGTTCAAGTCCCCACACTTGCAACCTAGGCTACCTTGGCTACTTAGGTGACCTAGTTAGGTAACCTAGGTTGCAAAAGCAACTAACCCACCTAGCCTAGGCTACTTTGCTTAGCCTAGGGGTATAACCTAAGGGGCTCTGCCTAGCTTAAGTGGCTTGGTTTAGTTTAAGTGGCTAAGCTAGGTGGCTAGGCCTAGGTTGGTAGTTAAATAAATAAATAAAAATTTGGCATTAATTATTAGGTTTATTAATTAGGTAGGTAGGGGAATTAATTAATATTTTCATATTAATGTTAAATTATATATATGGTCATTCCAAATTATATTATTGTCACAATGGTTCAATAAAATAAACTTGGTCATGAAAACCCGGTAAAAAAAACTAACCAAAAAGACCTAGTCAAAATAATTGGGTCAAAATCGACTTGTCCAAAATGGCATTTTGGTCAAGTTGGAGATGGGGGCAAGAAAACCATATGGGGTTTTTTTTTTTGTGAAATTCCTAGTAAAAAAAACCTTGACTTTTTGTAGTGGAAATTCTTTTTTTTTACCCTAATTGTGAATGGACCCTAATACCTAGTGGTCACTAGGTGATAAAAAATGAAAATGGAAGACTCAAAAGGATTTGAAAGATCTAAAACATTTATGAAGTAAAAGAGTAATCAAAAGAAAGATCCATCATTTTAGATAGGTTTTGTTAATAAATAAAACATTAAATTGTGTCTTATGAAGTAAAAACTAAGAACTTGGACTAGAACTTTGAAAACCCAATGAAATCATTTACTAGCGTACTATTACTAACATAATTAGTAAATTATGATTTTTGAACAATTAGATACACAACTATAGTGGCACCCTCTCAAAATAGAAATCTAACCAAAAAACATCGTTTTCTACCATTTAAAGTTGTATATATAATCATGTGGTTTGCAAACAATATTTAAACCAACTGCAAACAAAACCTAATAATTGGATAAGTAAACATAATTCAAGGGCGAACAAAAAAAACACATTAAATTAATTTTCCTTGGATATAAAAAGAGGTCATACCTAAAGGAAGTTGAATAATGTCACTCTCCCCATTAGGGTGCAAATACGCATCTAAGAGCCAAAAACCATATCAAATAGTGGTGAAAATTGTGAACTTTTTTACAAATGTTTTTTTCTTAACATTTTAAAGTTATGTTAATCATTCAAGTTGTGTTAAATGACTGATATTAAATTTGAGGAATTCAAATTAAAAATTCATTAAATTAAATTTTGGGTTTTGGTTTTAATAAAAGACTTTTGAACTTGAATAGGTGTTGCGTCAAATTGTGGTTAATTTTATAAAGGACTAGGTTAAGGACTATTATAATAACATAATTTGGATTGTAAAGAAAATTAAATGATAGTAACCTACTACCCAGATTAAAAAAGAACTCATAATTTAAAAGATATGGAATTTAAAAAAAATTTAAATTCAAGGTATTTTTCAAGATTTAAAAATTTCAAAAATATTTTACCACATGTAAATGGGGTGTAATGTGCATGACATACAAAAGAAAGTTTTATTTTATGATACACAAAAAAAACCTAAAGTATTTTAACATAGTTTGGTATGATTCAAATTATGATAAATTTTCAAAATGAAATGCAAAATCTAGACAAATGTACACACTTTGAAATTTTTATATTTATTCAACAATGATTAACACAAACATGTGACTTATTAAGGCAACTATATGTATTTTTTTATAACAAGTTGCAAAAGAATTCATTCAAAAATTCTTTCATATGAAAAAATGAAAAATGATTAAAAAAATATTCATAGTCCTTTTATAAAGTAAGATCTTGTTGGCACCTTTGTGCATACTTGCACCCATGATCACTTTTCATATATTATATGAACCAAGAATAATTTGGTGAAAAAAAGTCAAACGAGGCTTTGAATATTTGATCATGAATTCATAATGGACATTAATTATCCTTAGTAATGGCAATCTAACTAATGTTGGCCACAAACAGGATGCTAGGTCCAACCATTGGACCTTATTCTTTGACAACTTATGACTTCTAGAAGATTCAATGAAAAGATCACTATACTTGGAACTTTGAAAGGCCTTGTTTGGCTCATGGTTAATGAACAATGTTTGGTCTTCTATCCCACAGAATAACCTTTGACATTCAAACTACACATGATTCAAGTCCTTAGGAAAATAATACATTGAATTGATCCAAGGTGAGGGTGTATTATTCACATCCCCAAATAAAAACAAATTGATCAACAAAATTTGCTTATGGCACCAACAAAGGAATTTGCATCACATCTTCCAACCACATATATACAAGACCAAATCACAATATATATTTTTTGAATGCTTGAAAAAGATTGTTTTTCATTCTCACTCTTAATTCTAATTTGCTAATGTCAATATTTCTCCCCTTAAGATGATAATTTCCTTGTAGAATAACATATTTTGGGAAGTAACACATCATGCCATTCACGTTGAGAATCAACATTTTTTTGGGTGTAAGAGGATATGATTGAAAGGGCTTATGTGGACCTCGGATGGATGAATATGGACATAAATAAACAACCTATAAAAATTAGGAGATGTTAGTCCAACTAATAATTACAAGAATTGGATTGATGTCCAAAATATGGAAGGATAATCTTAATGTTGGCCTTGAACATCCATAAAGAAATTGGAAAATTTAGTAATCACATGGATTCAAAACACACCAAATACCACTTGGTGGTTACAAGATAGATTCAAGTCGAGAGAATTAAAAGTATAATAGAGAACACCATGCATCCACCGGATGGTTGGATAGAGGAAAACATGTTGGGAGTTAATGTGAAGTTCAACTTAATGGCCTTTAAGTAAAAAATAAATGCCTTGAAGACAAAGGTTAAATGCAACATTTGCAATAATACAATTAAAGGTTTAGTAGATTTGAAAGGAAATATTTTAAATATTCAATTAAGAAATTCAAGATGAGCAATTGATAAGATATTTTTTGTGTCATTTTCAATTTCACATTGCTATAAAATGGGGTTTTGCAACCATTATTGCATTTCACAAATAACATATTATATTTTCTAAGATCATTGTAATTCATACATCTAATCCTACCAAAGGAATTATGTTATACAAATGTGGAAACATCATATTCATATAAATGAAGAAATTCCCAAGTAAAGGAAAATAGTCCCCAACAAGTAATGGACGTCCTCACAAACATTGTCAAAAAAGTCCAAAAAGATGACTCTAAACAACTCATTAAACAAACTTTTGTATGGTGAATCATAAGAAAACATCAAGGTTGTTATGAAAACATCAAGGTGTATCATCTACAAGTAATGTGTTGTTAGCGTGAGTGTAAGGATGCATAAAAAAGAAAATAGCAAAGTTGTTATGAAAAACAGGCTTGTTGAGTTTATCTGACATGAAATGCACATTTTGCATGCAAAACTTTTACTCAAGCACTCTTGAAGGATCAATGAAGTTTTGTATTTCATGCCAAATTTGATTCAAATAATGATAGATATTGTGACACTAGGGTGTGGACCAAATATACAGATGGAATTGTGTTACACATTTATTTAAGAAATCCTTTAATCTACCTAAGAACAATAGTGTGAGATGGAGCTCTTTGATATGTCCCCCTATTAAAGCGTGTGGTGACAAAAATTCCATTCAAATTGAAAATAACATGCAATGGATTCACCTTCAGTAAAGGTGAACGAGGCATTAGGGAGTCCACTCTTGAAGTCAATGGCATATCATGTAACTCTTGTTCACCAAAAGATCATGAATTTGGTGACTCCATTTGTTCCGCCAACTCATGAAACAATGCATCAATTACCAAAAAGAACAAACATAGATGAATTAGGAAAGTCCACAAATTGAAGTACCATATAAATTAAAGAGATGAAAAAAAATCAAAAAATGGATTTGGAAAAAAAAAACAAGCTTAAGGTGCACGCAAAGTAAAGTAGATGGTTCATTACTCTATGTCAGAAAAAATTACAAGTAACCATGAAAATTTATAATGTATTGAAAGTAGAAATTTTATTTGTACAATAATTAACATGATGATAAATTTTCATTTTATATTGATTTTTTTGGAAAACCCCATCTTGAGAGTAAAATTAAGTAGAATTTTTAAAATTTTATACTTGTACAAGATGTCTAATCTTACAAAATGGGTTACATGTAAATGAAATATTGATTTTTCAAAACTTCAAGTTAGTGGGGCTCTAAAAGATACTTGAGTATTGGCAAATTATGCATGATATACTCATAATATGAAGTAGGTTTGAACACCATTTTGACCTAATTAATTTCAAATGTATTTTCAACCTACTTTTACAACACCAAAATTGTTCAAACTTTGTATCCAACTTCATATAAATTAAATGCAATGACCTATGTTTTCATATTTCTACTTCAAAATATTTTGAATCTACTTTCTTATGTCCATATAAAAAAACAATTTCATTTTTATATTGGATTTTGGGCAATTTTTTTTAAATAATTTACTTTACCTTGTCAACACCCAAAAGGTGAGATTTGGACTACTTATTATGCATGTCAATTGATTTATATTGAAACTAACATTATAAGTCATGTAACATTATAGGTGATGGTGCATTTTTCAAACAACATTTATAATTCGACATCATTTTCATTGAGACTTCTGATGGCACCAAAAATATAATCCTCCACAAAGGTGGGAACACTAAGCTTATTGTAATGAAGTGACTCTAAGTGTGGGAGAAAAGTCCCCATGAAGTAATTATCCTCTTCTTTCATGTGCTCGTGAGATTTGACAAAAATGACATTTAAGGGTGGATTTTGGCGGGTTCTATAAGGCATATTGTCTATTAACAATGTATTTCCAAGGTGAGTATTAAGATACCTACGAAAAAGATTTTTTTTTTTTTTTGATGATAAATAATTTTATCATGAATGGGATGTTCGGTGTGTTTAGTATCCCTTTTGTAGGGAATTGCATATAATGCTTGTTAATTTTACATAAATCTCAACCAATAATCCTTTGAAGGTTGATTTTGATACATTTTTTTTCGTTATTTACTTCAAGTAGGTATTCATATTGTAAAGTTGAGTTGAAGTCCATATGTAAATAATAAACTATTATATACACCTCACGAGGAATTCCTTGAAACCTAGACTTGAAACAACCATCTTGTTTGATATGGTTGGATAACAAACAAATAAATTATACAACAAAGTCAATAGTTGATTAATTGAGAAGTATTAGTTCCCAACAAGGACACTTTTCAAATTGAAAATCATGTGCAAAGGATTCACCTCAAGGTCCCTTGTGTTTGCAAACATAAGAAAACCAAAACCTCTTAAAGAAATCTCACACAAAATTTTAACCCCCTATTTTCCTCACCAATTTTAAGGAGAATTGGAGGAAGTTTTTGATTTTTTACACCATCAAGTCTCGCAAAGGACAACTGCAACCAAGATGGCACAAAGGGCCAAATGGATGGGAGATGCGCATTGAGGCAAGAATGTTAAACCTTGACATGGTGAAAGTTGGCATGTAGAGATGACAATGGTGTTGTGCATCTCAAATGCAATTCAATGTCATTTAGTTGTCCAAGTAATTAAACATTAGTCCTCCAATTTCCACCAAGGCCATAATGAGACCCTAACTCATGCCCTAATTAACCAAATCCTTTGAAAAATGTCATGAAACTCCTCGAATACATAACTTTCATCAATAAAAATAGTCGTTGTTGGAATTAAGGACGGTGGTAGGGATGCCATAAAAGGAAGCATGGCTAGTAGAAAGGGAGGTTCTGAAGTTGGACATGGTGAAAATAAACAATGAGCCAACGATGGTGTCTTGCTTTTAAATTCAGATCCATTGCCATCATGGTTTTCAAGTAATTGAATAACCTTCCTCCAATTTCCATTAAGGCCATAACAAGACCCTAATTTTCGCCCATCAGTTGAAACTTCAAAAATATTGTTGTAAAACCTTTCAGATTCATACCTAGCATAAAAAATAGGAGCTGGCAAACTTCATTGAACATTAATATCAACGGTGATTTGAAAAACATTATTTAGTTTTCCCTTATGTGGATGTTAAGCTCCATGCAAAAAAAAAATCTTCAAATTCATCAATATAACTCAAGTTCATCATTCCTCTTTTTCTAGGATCAACATTTCCCACATGATGTAAGACAATTCTTTTCACTTCGAGATTCCTAGACTACATAATATCACCATCACCATCACCTACATATAGAAAATGAACAAGGTCAACATGTAGCTACACACTTTGAAATAGACATATGAAAACAACATGGTGACAATTTGATGGTATGAAAAAAAACGATCACGTTCCATAAATGACCACATCATCAATAAGGGAAAGGAAATTGTGATTGCTCGAGAATTTGTTATGCTTAAAAATTCAATTCAGTTTAAGTATGAATCTGAGGATATAAATTTTCATAAAAAAACTTCAACAATGGTCACCAAGTCCATTTCCATGGCTACATAACTTGTGGCCAACACCAAATGACCATGAGGTGAAAATAAATTTAAACACACAAAACTATAAAACAGTTGGTGGCCACCAAGTGGAAATAAATTTATAACAAAAAACCAACCAACCACCGGTGGCCATTAAGTGGAGATAACTTCAAATAAAAAAACATTTAGCCACCTAGTGGCCACAAGGTGGAGATAAATTTCTAACAAAAAAGGATCAAACCACTTGGTGGCCATTAGGTGGACACAAATTTCTAATAAAGAGGAATGAACAATGTAGTGGCTGCCAAGCAAAGATAACATCAAATAGAAAAGCAATGGACCACTTGGTGCCACCATGTGGAGATAACTTCAAATATAGAAATAGCAAACCACCTAGTGGTCGTTAGGCGGAAATAACCTCAAAAAGATAAGCAACAAACCTCTTGGTGGTCATCAAGTGGAATAACTTCAAATAAATAAAAGCCTATTTGGTTTTCATTTGGGTTGTAATAGATCAATTTAGTTCGTTGTTTTTTTCTCCACTTGGTGGCCACAAGGTGGAAAAAAAATTATTACACATAAAGAGAAAAAACTTGGTGGCCACCAATGGGAGATATATTTCTTACATATACATACTGAAATACCTAGTGGCCACCATGTGGAGATATATCAAACAAATAAGTAACGAACCAGATCAATTTATTGCAACCCAAATGAGAATTGAGTAGACTAAATAACTATTATGGGTATTGGCATAATTTTATGAACAAGAATTGATTAATCTTTGACTCATGAATACATCATTTTTTTCTCCAATCATAGACATGTTGTTCAAATATTGAGATTAAATCAATTATACAAAAGAAAGAATCTTCAATTTTTTATTTAGCTACATTTTTAATTTATAAGGGCTTGATTCCTTGGTAGGTAGTTTATTTGAAATTGCTTTAGAGGCTTTTTTATTTTGAACAACACTTTTGTTAGAACTTCCCTAATTAAAGGGTTTTCATTTGAGTCTTACAAGGAAATTTGAATAACATTCCAAACACTAGATTGTTGCAGAGAGATCTACTAGACAATGTAGTTCTTAACCGCCTTGTGTTTTGAATTTTTTCTTCATCTTGTTAGTTATTCTACCCTTGGGTGATGTTGCATTATCACAAGTTCATCACAAATTAAACATGTGATGAATTAATAATGAAAATTGTGTGAAGTTCGTTCATTCATAGGTTTATGCATTTTACACACAAATATGATGAATTGAAAACACATTCGACACATGGATAAATGTGTTGATGAATGAAATACGAACCTATGAATGAACAAATGTCACATGAATTTTGTATCTTCCAATAAATCTATGTGTCAAATGTGTTTTCAATGCATGATATCAATGTGTGATACGTATGAATTATGAATGAATTAATCTTACACGGTTTTCATTTCTAAGTCATGAGATGTTAAGTTTGTGATGTTTGGGCCTTTGACTATTTTAGTAATATGAATTTTGGTTAAATGATAATTTACATTATTGAATGAAATGTTAGGTACATTTGTAAGTTTGGGCATTTATTCATTTTATTACAATTAATTCATAGTTTCACAATGGGGTGATTTGTTTTTTTAAGTCATTCACAATTCATTCAAAGTTGGAGATTTTAAGAACATCACAACAACCTTAGGGTAAAATCATAATTTAAAAGCCACCCAAGTGAGTGGACACTCCTTAAAATTGCATTTTTATATGTTTGAAAGATCACAAGGGAAACATAATAGTTTGGATTATCATAAATATATTGGGAATATTTCTAATCAATTACAAATTTTACATGCTCAAAGCTTGACGCAAATAAAAAATGTTTTTGCATGTTCAAAACACTCAAATCTTGAAAATGGATAATCCTTATTTTTTTCAAGTGTTGCTTTTTTTTTACCAAAAGACTTATGATGATGAATTTTATTTTTATAACCTATTTGAGCACATTTGGCTCAAAAGTGCTTTTGACCTTGAAAATTATGAATTTTGAAAATGTGATTTTAACAAAAATTGTTAATATATATGTGATAGAAGGCATGAATGTATGATATACATATATAATATAAAATCAAATTGTAATCAAAAGGTATTTATATTTAAAATGTAATGTTAAATGGGGTATCCAGAATATATTATAAATTTTAAACTTTAAACCAATGTAGAAATGACACATATTATGTGCAATCCTCAGAAAAGGACTTTTCATCTTGGTGCCCCTAATTCCTTTAACCATGATTTCACCCCTTACTAAGGGATTTTGGGGGAAAAAAAGTAGTACAATATTTCAAAACCTTCAAAAGATTATAATTACCTTGTTTAAATAACATGCCTAGTTTAAATTAATACATATTATATGTGTGCATGTGTGCATGCAAGCACATGTTTTATTATATTTCACTTGAATTAATATAACTATATTGCTATTATGTATAAATCATAAGTTATTATCAATAATAATAATATTATCAACCATTATTGATTAATAAAATTATTTCATATGACTAATATTCAAATATTAATATTATGTATATTAATATTAGAATGGATTATATGTATTATACCATGATGTAATAATGTATTTAAATATTAAAATTAGTAATTATAATAAAAAATTTGGCAATATATTGTAAAATGAATATTTATTTATAAATATAATTATGTATTATCTTATATTATTATTACTGTCAATTATATAATTAACTATAAACAATGAATTAAATTACAATTAAATGTAATATAATATTGAATAAAATAATTATTAAGTATTGATAAATTTTAACTATCAATATTAATCATATTATTTTTATTTTTAAAGTAATACAATTATAATTAATATCCATCAAGAAAAATATAATGAAAATTTTAAAATGTTATTATTAAGTATTAATTTATATTAAAACCAATTTTAGTAATAATTATTATTAATAATTAGAAATATTTGTTAATAACGATTTTTTTTGTTAGATATTTCAATTTTTAATACTAAGTATTACTAATAGGCATATTAAATTAGTATAACATAATTAATAAATAGGGCAGACATACCTATCACCAAACACCTATCATATAATTGAAGTTTCTTGTCTGTTTGGAAAGATTTTCATGACCATGGGCAAGCCAAATGAAGATTTACAATACTTCTTGGAATTCCAAAAACAAATAAACAACAACAAAATATGAAAAAAAGGATGGGTTTGTTCAAAAAAAAAAAAACATTTTGACCCCCTTACATTCAAATTTCATATTTTCTTCATTTTAAACTTGTTTTGAACAATGTTAAAAGTTACGAGAATGTCATTTAAAGCTTTACAAAATGTTTTTGAAGTGCAAAGCCAATAAAACATCCAAAGATCTTAAGTTAAAAAACACAAATTGTTCATATGTGCCAACCCACATGCCCATGACTCCTTTCATTTGCGAAGGGCATAATTTGCTCATTCCTTCATCGATTTAAGATATTTTTGTTACTTTGGATACATTAGGTGAAGGGCTACAAAATCATTTTGAACTTCAAAGGCAATATAGTAATGTACAAAGATTTATAAGTCTTTGTCCTTAAGTTATCAACATGTTTATATTAATAGTTGCAATTAGATTGCAACTAAATTACAACAAAAATGTTTGTCCCACATTTTTTGGTCATATGTTTCAAGTTCGCAAACTATATAAATAGATGCACTAATCATTTTTCAAAAACAAATGGTACACTCAATATGAACCAATTAAAATGGTTCAACCCTAAAAACCAAACCAAAAATAAAATAAGATTATCTTAAATTAGTTTATTTAGTAAATAGGTTTTGATGGGTAGGTAGTTTAGCTACCTATGCCTATTTAACTACCTACTTAGCCAAGCTTAGGTAGGTTAATAAATATGTTACCTACATACCTACATAAGTACCTAAGTCTAATTAAGCAGGTAGGTACCTAGGCTTAAAATTAGATATAAAATGTATGTCCACATGGCAAAATCTTATTGGATGCAAGATTGATGAATCTAGAGGGTGGTTGCAAGGTAGGGTGGCTCACTTTTTATGTCGTAGTCCAATTTTTTGTAGAGTGGTGTGCATTTACATGCTATTAACATGGCATAAAAACTATAATTTTCCAAATTTGTGCCTAGATTTAGATTGTCAACTTGAAGAAATAAAAATGTATTTAAAAAAATTACAACATATATACATCAAATATATAGTAATGGACTTTTGAAATTGAAAAATATGGATTGGTTTGCTTTTTGTGCCTCTATATACATGCATTTTTGTGTATGAATTTTATTTGGGATATATTATAGGGACTCAATATATGATATTTAAAAATAAAAATAAAACGTATGTGCAAAAATATTGCTAGAAAAAGAAAACCAAAAATTAGTCACGAATTTTTTGAATGGCCTAAAATGAACCATATTTTCATAAGTCCATGTCATAATCATTTGGGGTGGATTTCAATTTTTTAAAAACATGTACATTTATTTATTTTTTAGAATGGCTTATTTTCATATGGGTCTTTTTAGTTCACTAACCACCATGTAATTCCTCATTAAATTAATGATATAAAAATAGATTGCCATTTTAACACTACGATATGGACTTTTAGGGAGTGGATCATTTGCCAAAAATGAGCCATTTTAGAGTGCATAACCCTAGATTAATGCCATTTATAAAAAATATTTAATATTAAAATAGTCAATCGCATGCCACATGTCACACTACCACATGTCACCATCTCCTTAATCCATGTGTCAAAATATCCTCCTTCTTTAAATTGGATAGTTCATATAATTCAATTTTTATTTTGATATTGAATATTGAAATGAAAAATTCGTGACATCATGAAATGTCATTATATGAAGTTCATCCACCCTATTGCTCAAGTCGAAAATAATTTTCAACGATAATAGTTCATGCGGTGCTAACATGTGGGTGACATTTTCAACTAGAATGTCATTTTCAACTTGTACTTGTTGATTACCATGGTTTTCAATTGCAAATAATAAATTTTAATTACAAATTGTAATTGAAAAGGAGTTGGGAATGTAATTGGAAAAGAGGGGTTTGCCTTTTAATGTATGGGGGGATGATGCCATTAAATCCATTGAGATGGAAAAATGATCAACAGTGGGCTTTCTAAATATTTGGAATTTTGGAAAATGGGGATATGCAAGGATGAAACTTATGCCATAAAGCTTGGTCCATACATGGATTATTTCGAAAACATCTTTGAATTGTTGTCCAAACCTTTGCTAACTCAAAATTCAAATTGTTGGAAGGCTTTTAGCCTTCAAGCAATTGGAGATTTAATCATTTGCCAAGTGCCATTCCTCCCATTATTGATGTTGATCCTAAAAGCCCATTTATCACTCCATATTGTGGTCCTAAAAACATGTGACCATTATTGAAAACATTTGTTGACACTCCGTTTCAAGACTTGGGCCTTGGAGATTTCATTCCAGTGAGGTTTGCAAATGTGGAATTATATCTTGTGTGGATGGAAAGGACAAAAAATGAGGTTATGAAGGATGAAGAATTTGCAAATTTTAAACATGTTCATATTTAATGGTGTGTGCCAATGAAAAAGGAGCAAGGAATGAAAAAAAATTGTATCAAAATTGTTGGGCGAACAAATGGAAATACAATTTGGTAGATCCAACAATGGGTTGACATCTCATTTATTT
>Ga0116228_10003528_pt1 | contig 13741 bp, 8 predicted proteins | sample S1TSphfallax_2_FD_89694 | JGI IMG/M metagenome (GOLD analysis project Ga0116228, IMG submission 89694) | Host-associated microbial communities from peat moss isolated from Minnesota, USA - S1T2_Fc - Sphagnum fallax MG | ecosystem: Host-associated > Plants > Peat moss > Unclassified | place: USA... | reverse complement strand
GACCGAGTCTCCTACCCCCCCTCTCTCCCCCAACCTTCCTGTGTGAATTTGTCAATCTCTTTCCTTGTTGCTTTAACTTTCACTATAAGATCTCATCATTTATAGAGTAAAAAAGTTGATAAAAAAGTATTTATTTGTGACATTTTTCAATTTGATCAAATAGTCATCTTGGACGAGTTTATTTTGACATGCTCAATTGGACGAATGTTTTTGTGATTAGTTAATTGTTGAATCGTTTGGATATTAAAATTATACAAAAGATTTATGGACCATGATTTTCTTGACAGTGAATACTTTAAATAATAGATCATTTGTAACCAATATTGTCCTTTTTTTAATGGTTGCCCAAAAAATCATTATTCATTTTTTTTGGATAACTTTCCACAACAATCTTTTGGTTGTGGGTAAGTTACTTGTAGTTAAGGAGTCATTACATTTAGTGCTAACTTGAGTGTTAAGTTAATGTTGAGCATGTTAAAAGTAAACATTAGTCCACACTAACAACGCTAATTAATATTAAATTCTAGGTGGCAAATGATGTGGTATTGATGTTAAAAAGGTGTTAACACCCATTGTTAACTAACATCACATTTATTTTTTAATGCAAATTTCAAAGCCAAAACACCAATGTTAGTTAAAGCATAAAAAACTGACAAAATATTTCAATGTTAGCATGCATTCAAAAATGTCTATTTTCATTTTTCTTTTTCTTTCTCCATTTCTTTGTGTTTTTTCTTCTCTTTTCTCACCTCTTTATTTCTATTAATTTTTCTCTCTCCATCCTTTTAGCTTGTCCACCCCCTTTACAAAACCCAAACTTTTATTAGAGCTAAAACACAAAAATTGGATTGAAACTTGAAAGCAAGCAAATTATATATATATATATATGGAAAAAGGCAAGGGAGAAAAAAGGTAGACAAAAAAATCAAATGAAAAAATAAAAAGAAAGAAACATTATAAAATAAAATAAAATGTTGAAATTTTAGAATTATCAATGTTTTACTTCATTCATTCAACATGGTACTTGCATACATCATTTTTTAATATGTCCATGGAATAGAACATGATTATGACATAGAAACCATGATTGATAATAATAAAAACAACAATATGAAGTCTTGAAAGTTGATTAAGGGTATATTCAACTCAAACTTATTCCTAGTTTATCCATTAGCAATGATTTTTAAAATCAATCTCTCTTTATCCCTGCTTCATAGCTTAATTTATTAGGACATCTTCTCTAATATTTGCCAACCCTATTTAATTGCCACTAAATAACAACCACACTTTCAAATTTTCTTTCTAAACATATCCTCCACTCTTTCCCTAAACATAATGTCTCCAAATAATACAAACATATCCTTCACTCTTTCACAAAACATAAATGTTTCCAAAAAACTATTTGAGACCCCAAATAATGTTTTCAATTAAACATGTTTATCAAAGGCGTACTTATATTCGAAACTCACTCCCACTAACTTAAATTGATGTCAACATATCCAAATAAATTATACTTTCATGACAAGTCTACCTTTCATTTTCGTAAATATTATAATTTTCACTTTGCACACATTTTTCTTCCAAAAATTCACAATCACTCTTGTTGTTAACATATCCTTTGGCCTCCCATATTCACCCTCTCTGAGTTTTCTTTCCTTTCTAATTTGTTGGCGAACATCAAGACATAGTGGTTAAGGGATCTAGATTTTTTCAGCATCATAACCTATCATTTTTATTAAAAAACATCAAAAACATTATAATCTCTAACCATTAACAACCTTAGGGCATAGCACCCTAATGTAATGAAAAACAAAAAGAGTTCCTTATGTAAGCTAACATATGGTAAAAAATAACCAAAACACATTACTCCAAACATGGCCTAAACCAAATTGATTGGCTTCATGCCATTGTTTTGTATGGAATTTTTCATAGCAACTTTGATGGAATCTCTATTTATTTGCACACACATAATGCCATACCACCAGCAAAATCAAAGTTGCCAAGTGTTCCACAAAAAATTAACTTTTAGTATATGTTCACATTTAACATGTTCTCTTAATTTTTTTGTAAAATGCCAAAATAAAACCTTTAAAAGCCATGTTGGAATCAACTAACCTTCATCCTCTCAAAGGAAACAACACCCCAACTTCCTTAAGCCAAAACCCATCCATAAGAAGATGTCATCCTCCTTTATTTCAACATTTGCAAAATAAAACAACAATCACAAGGAGTTCTTGGATTATTCCCTTGAGGGATAACTATTTCACCTTCCCTCCAACAACAAACTATAAATGCAAGTAATAGAAAATTATCCAATAGAGGGAGTTTTGCAACATTCCTAAGGAGCCTTGGAAGGAATGTTTCATGAATTAACTAGATGGGTTTTTATGTAAACCATATGGGAAAATACACATTGCTTCCTTTTTTAATTAGAATGGGTTTTTTGTAAATTCTACCATATGGAAAAATACAAAATTATTCCTTTTTAAGTTAAAATGGGTTTTCTATAAACTTGACCACATGGGAAAATACATATTTATCCAAGTTTAGTTAGAATGGGTTTTATGTAAAATCTATCATATGGGAAAATACATATTGATTCCTTGTTTAGTTATTATAAAACACAAGTTCAAACATCAAATCAAACAAGGAATTTCAATCCTTTATCCCATCTAGAAAATGAAATGTTAATCACATTGTAAAGTTGTGGTGGGAATTACAAGCACAATTTGGAATCTAAATCTTCAACTACATACCCTTAACATTATCAAAATGAAGACTTATTATATTCCCACCCTTGTCCACAATGTTGATCAAGGTCACTTGACCTATTAATGCTCAAGGTCACTCAACCACCATATCCAAATGTTATAAATGTTGCGTTAGCTCTTTATGTTGTTTCACCCTCAAGGTCTCACTTGTATAGCCAATGGAAACACCTCAAGCAACACCTCATGCAAGTTTTTCACGCCCAAGACATGCATTATAGTCATTTTCTTTGCAAGCAAAGAGAATCTATATTATGTATAAAGAGGTAGTGGATATTAACTATAAACCTCTAAACAAAAAATTCACTTGGCTACTACACATGGTCAAAAAGTTAATCAACTTTTTGTTCAAATCAAATGAAATTTCAAATGGAAGCTGCATTTGTTGATCAATTGACATTGTTGGTGCACGTTCTCCATTATCCTTTCCAACTATTTTTTCCACTTTGTTGAAAAACTACAATCCAATTGTTACCAAATGTCAACAAAGGATAGATTTAGCAAAATCTTGCTATCAACCAAATATGCATGCACGATTTATTTTTATCTTCGTTCTTTATTAAAAAAACATTTCATAGCTCATAATCAAAGAAATGAATGAAGTTTTGATGAAAAATCAATGAAGTTCAAATTGGAACCTAGATCTATTGTTGATCAACTAACATCATTATTATACATTGTTCATTATCCTCTCCAATTGCTTTCCTTTGTTTCTTGTTGAGAAACTACAATCCAATTATTACCAAATGTCGACAAAATACATATTTTGTTAAATATTGTTATCAATTAGATATTCGTGGACAATTTTTTTTCTATTTTCCTTCTTTATTTAAAAAAACATCTCAGAACTTGGAGTAAAGAAGATGAATGAAATTTTGATGAAGAGTCAATGAAGTTCAAATTAGAACCTAGATTTATTGTTGATCTATTAACATTGTTGTTGCACATTATCCACTATCCTTTCCAATTGCCTTCTTCTACTTCTTGTTGAAAAACTATAATCCAATTCCTACCAAACGTCAACAAAGGATAGATTTAACCATATCTCACTATCAACTACATATGTATGCATGATTTTTAAAAATTTCCTTCTATGTTAAAAGTCATTTCATTATTTGTAATCAAAGAGACGAATGAAGTTTCAATGAAAAGTTAATGAAATTCAAATTGGACTTTGGATTTGTTGTTGATCAATTAACATCACTATTACACATTGTCCACTATCCTCTCCAATTACTTTGTTCATTTTTTATTTGCCTTTATGTTGGATTTAAATTATGCCCTCAACATGTGTAAGAAATTTGTTAGAAATCATTTATATCTTGGGCACAATATGAACAATTGCATATACCCAATAGTGAAAGCAAATTCAACAAGTCCTTGGATCAACATAATTATTAAAGTTGAAGATTTTATTTCAAAAAATAAAATAGTCTGAAAATTTCCAAAAGATGTTTCATTTTCCTTCGCAATTTTTTTAAAAATTTTAATTCGAATATTTTTAAAATTTCTACATTTAAAAAAAATAATTATAGATATTTCTAAATCTACATTCCACGTAGGGTAACACAACAAACAATGTACATGGTAAAACATATGTATATCTCATTGGTCAAACTATTTTTGCATTTTTAAAAGCTTGATTTCCTTTGGCTCCATTAGCAAACAAAAAATCACTATGTCCAAAATCAAAGAAATGCACATATGCATTTCTAAAAATGCATTTTAGTTACTACAAAATTTCAATTGATGAACAACTTACCCTTGGTTCATGTGCCTCATCAACTACTTGCCCATTTACACATTTCTCAATAAGAACCTTGGAAGTAACAATTTTTGATGCACCATTTTTGTTTTTTGAATGTTTATATTCCTTGAAATACGCATAGATGTATTCCTCCTTGTAGTGCATTTGGATAGTTAACCTAGAGTTCCATGACGATTTTAAATAAAGTTTTTGACATCCACTTGGGAATCATTGTTGTGTCGCATGTTGGTAGAAAGGAAAGAACGAATCCTTGGATCCTTGGTGTTGGCAAACCAACTCTTGACACATTTTAGGTTCATGTTGTAGATCCACCATTGTTGGGGTTAATACAACCATAGATAGTCCCTTCCATGAAATTCAAGTTTTTTGTGTTTCCCAAAATTTGTTCATAAGTTGGATTAAGAATTAGGTCATCTACCTTTGCTCCAACAACATATTAGGGTCAAGACTTTACCCACATTCTAGGGATTTTAGGTTGAATTGTACCAAAACCTTCAAACCATAAACAAGCATGATTCTTTACGATTTACTTTTGCAAACCCCAATGCTTTTGTAAGAAACTTTAATGTAACCAAGAATTAGGCATTCAATTATAGATTGCAAGATGAAAAATCTACTTTCAAGAAAGGTTAAATGAAAAATCATTAGTGCATTGCATTTGATAATCAGCACTAACTTTGACTAGCTCCCAAGAAAAAAGGTGATATAATTTTCAAGTACCTAACCTATAATTCATGTTTGATACAAAACAATTTGTAAAAGTTTAGTTGACAAAAAGAGATATTTTCATTAATATTTGCCAAACCAATTGAGAATTAATTTTCATACTATGGGACACTTTTCATTGTTCCAACCATTTGATTAATATTATAATCACAACTTGAATGTTTTTTGCATACTTATTCCTCAATTGTTGAAATTTTGAAATATTAAGTTGAGGATTGCCAAACCTCATTTTCTATATATATTCAGCAAAGAAGTGCCAAAAATGAGTTCTAGGTATGGTATTTGATTTGCTTTTGTAGGAACATCAACAAGGCAATTAAAGGGTTTAATGTAGAAATGAATTATCATGCGCTTTCTACCTTAAGAACCAAAGACAATGCATTTTCAAGTTCAATTAGTCTTCAAGTTTTGCTTTAAGGGGGTGCCATGGTCTTTTCTATTTTGGTTGTTTCTTCATTTGGTTGTGGTTGTGTTTTACTAATATTAATTCATTAATTAATTCTTTTCTTAATAGTTTCACATATATAATTTTAACGGGGTCAAGGTGCTTAACTTGAGATATTATGTGCATATTATTCACAAAAAAGATTAAAGCACATCAAACATATGTCTAATTTTATATTGCTTAGGATTTAGGGTTTAACAATAACACAAATGAGCCTACTTGGAATGGCCATGGTTAGTAGTCAATTTCCTCTTGACACTTGTCTAAGAGAATTTTAGTAAATTCCTTTGCCATGCTTCATGGTCATTTTACCAAAAGAATTTTGGTCAACTGCACCATGCTTAATCATATTTTGCTAGTATGCCATCAATATAAACCACATAAATAGTAAAATCCAAGACTTATAAATTGACAGCTTAATAAATTATGGCACAAATGTATCCAAATTCCACTTGTTGGTTGTTTTGAAACTTTAGAGACAAGGTGTAGGGAAATTCTTGGTTGAATGATTTGTTATTTTCTAAAATTTTGGAATTTCCTTTGGTTTACGAATAAATTTTGTCTTTGCAAGGTTTGTCAAACCCAAATTTTTTAGACGTGCATTATTCTTTTGGATATTCAGGTTCCTCTCTCATTCATATTTGGTAATTGGTTTCTTAGGCTTTAAAAGTGTCTCAAATTCTCAAAGACATCCACAAAAAGGACAAATTTTTGTTTGTGAAAACCCAAATGGCTTTGAACATTTTGGACAACAATCCTTGATCACCCTCAACCTGTATGAATAGAAGTGAAAAAAAAATATATATATATATCTAGATTTTGAACCTTCATTTTTAGTGAATATGGCTAAATATTTTTGTGGACAATTGACACCATTTTTACATCTACTATCAACGAATTAACATTTTGGTTCCCACAAAACTATTCAACAAGAAATTGACGTGCCCCCAAGTTCCTTCTTAGACTCCAAAGAGTCCAACTATGTTAAAGAACTAAGAAAACCCAAGGATTAGGGCTTACAATCAACATTGGACTTGGATGAAATGGTTGTTAAAGATGGTTGTGTGGTTGGTTCTTTTGGTTTCATTGCCTTTTGCCTTGTAAGCTGCCTTTTGGAGCATGGTTATATTGTTTGAGGGACAATTCATATAGCCTAGGTATGCACTTAGTTTCAAAGAGGGTTAGGAAGGAAATAATGCTTAGGGAATGTTGTCCATTGTACTCTAGTCTATCATCTTTGCTTCCATCAACATTTCAATATTTTTTCTTTCTTTCTAGGCTTTTGTTTCTTGTAATGTAGAAAGTTGTGGCATGTGTAATGATGATTCATTTGCATTCTACCATCATAAAATTTGTTTTTATGCATGTGCATTGATCAAATTTGTGTGGATTTTGTTTCCAAGTCTTTTTTTCTAGATGTTTCATTGTAATGGTATTGTGCATTTCAAACATTAATTTAATTTTCATAGGGTATCTAAGTTTAGGTAGATACAACATTGAATATCATGACAATGGAAAAGTTATTCAACATTGTGCCATTTGACATCATGGATCATATATGGGCATCATGGACACTAGGGTTCAAAATATGTTGCAAATGAAGATGGGGGATCAAATCCATGAAAGTGATTGCACCTAGGGCCACTAAGGAAAAGTTTCACAAAGTTGGAGCTTGTGGGCCTTTCTTGTCAAAAAGAATTTTACTTGTCATGAGGACTAGAAGGATAATTACGTTGGGATGGATGAGGGTGTGGTAGAGAAATCAAACTTTTTGCTGCAATTACCAAGTGTTAGTGATTGCCTAAAGTTGTTTTCTTCTAACCTTTTGGAACCTAGAAGCTTCGATGAAATTTTGGTTGTTGTGATGGAGTATTTTGTGTTGCATCTTTGCTCTGCATAAAAGCAATTACAGATCCCCAGGTTTCATTTTGCTTGTTTAATCTATTTGGTTACAATTTTTTTTAATATGCAAAAAATTTCACAAATATTGATTTTTTAATGTTAAAGAATTGCATGTTAAAAAATATTTGCTATCTATTTAGTGGGGGGAAAAAAACAATCTTTCAACTACCACACATAGAATTAAGAAGGAGGAGACAAGTGTCACTTGATTTGCTCTTTAACAATTGAAAGGGTTGTCTACATGGTAAGCACAATACATGGAACTCTAAATGTGCTAACTTCCTATGCAAAACCACACACATAAAGGGTGGTCTTGACATCAACTATAGGAGCCATCAATTGCACTCATAAATGTATTTTTGACTTTGTTGTTGATGAGGGTTTCTGGAGTGAAAAAAATTATTATTGGGAAAGAAAGGTTTGTTACATCGATTTGCTGATCTCTATTTTATATTATTGGGTTTTTTCTATGCATCTTAGCTTTGCTTTTGAGTTTTTCTTACAAAGCTAATAATTTAATGGATTTTGGAAAATTTATGAAATAACATGTGGTTGGTACAAGATTGGTCTGTGTTGTCTAAAACATTTGCAGAAAATGCAGCATGGGATTTTGTGAAAGAGAAAGGTTTAGACATGGTGGTCATCAACCCTAGTGGGGTTTTTAGTCTTACTTTATTACAAGTTTCAAAAATTAAAAGAAATAAATATATATTGGGAAAATTAAACGGTGAGTATCTCCAAATCTTCATACCTTGAAGTATTTGGTTCATCATATAATGAAACATTGTGCATAGGTGGGTGTATATATACCATCGTTTGACCATGGTGTAGGTGACCTTATGGAGAAAGACAGTTATGTAACTCCCTTATATGAACTCATCACCTACCTCCATCTGTTGTTGAAAAAAAAAACTTAAATTTGGTACACATTCTATGGTTTGAAAAGGGCTATAACTTGTCATGATTTGCACATTAGATCTCTAAAAATATTGCTTTCTTTTTCACTATTTATGGTTATTTCCTGGATTGTATTGAATTATTTCATTGTTGTTAACATGTATTTCAAAATGTGAACAAGAAACTCCACAATGTGCCAATGTGATAGGTGATACCTCAATATGGATGAACAAGGGATAATGTAATGTTTTTGTTCATACATTTGCAATAATTTTTCATTGGGTTATGATTGGGTTAAGAACGGTACCTAGTCTTCTTGGGTGAAAAATGGTAAAGTGTACAACTAAAAATACTAGGACCAAAACCCATCACAAAATTGTTATACATTCAAACTTTTTGGTTGAATTTTAAATAACAAGATATTTCTTCATTGTTATGCATTAACTTTTAAATTTTGCATTGTAAAAGTAGGTTTCAAGTAAACTTTTCCAATTGCAAGTAGTTTTAAAAACCTATTTTTTGTAATGTAAAATTTGATTCAAGTATGTGTCAAGTATATTCTACAAAAAATAAAGTAGATTTTTTTTTGGTGATGCCCTTGAATAAACAATCATCTTTATGTTATTTCATACATGTATATTTCATTAAATTTTTTAATGAAAATGTTGGTTTGAACACCATTTTGACTAGTAAATTTCAAACCTACTTATTCCATTTTTTTATTATTCTATTATTTTTGAAATTTTGTAGTTGATTTACAATAAATCCAATTGAGGGCTCAATAGTTTCAAAATGAAGTTTAAATAAAATTTGAATTTATTTTTTTGTGTTTTTGTGAAAAATTGTTTTTTTTTTAAACCTGATTTTTTTCGACAACTTTTTTAGTATACTTTACCATGATTTCACCTCTTGCATGCCATCTATGATGGCTCCATGAAAACCTCTTACAAATTTTAGGTTCGGGCATTTTTTTTCTTTAGTTCCAATAAATTATTCCTCTAGTTCCAAATCTATTGTGGTAGAAACAAATATTTTGTTGCCCCTTTCCCCAAAACTACAAGATGGTATTAGCAAATCCTTCTTTACAATTGGTGCTTCTTCCTTAGGCATTGTTATTAGTGCAAAAAAACCTATTTTATTTTATTTTGACCTTATTGTTCCAAAGCCAAAGAAAGCTAGGAGGGTTGAATGGGAACTTAGCAAAATGTTTTATGATATTTGGATTGCAAAATTGCCTTGGGTAAAGCTAGTGATGGGTCTTAATGGCAAACTATCCATAATTAAATGTAGGGTTTGTAGTTATGTTGAGAAAAAAGACAAGTTGTTTGTCTTCAAGTTTGATGGCTTACACAAACATGTTAGGCAACGAAAGGTTATTGTTGCGCATTTCAATGTGAAGGTGTGAAAATATTTTATGAATTTCAATAGCCAAAATGCTAAAAACGAACAATAGTTTGTTACAATGCATGTAAAAGGTTCTGTAATTGACCAAATTAATTTTGGTTTGTATTGAAAAAAAAAAATAGTTTTTGCAATTTGTGATAATTTTCCACCTTTTACAACAAGGATGCCCACCTATGGATTATGAAAGTATGTGACAATTATTTACTTTTGTCAAAATGCCAAACAACCCCCAACACCATTGGATCGATTCAAGTGTTTGGATCATGGCTAAGTGCATGCACAATATTGTGTTCATAAACACAAATGGTTGTTCAAAAATCAACGTTCATTTCTATCTTTGTTGATGAAGTTACCTCTACAGATTGCCAATATTGGTTAGGTGTTCATGTGTACTTTGTTGATGGTTGGAAGTGCAACCTTGTTTTAGTGACCTTGGAGTAGGTGGTCAATGGTGGTACAATAAATAACCTCACAAAGGTTATAGTGGATAATGTGCTTCAATGTGAAGGACTATCAAAATCTAACCTTGTTTCAAAACTCATAAGTTTTGGTGCAAATGGAATTTCAATCTTCCAGGGTGCAAAAAATGGTGTTATAACACAAGAGAGGGAAATTTTTTCCCCCTACATGCTAGGGATACATTGTGGTTTTTGAGTTTGTTTGGTGTCTCTATGCACTGCAATTTTGACCTTGCTAATAGTTGGTATGTTTTTTTAGTGTAAAACTAATTTTTTTATCTATATATATATTTTAGACAATCTCTTGTGACAATGGGTAAGGTCCATTTGGATTGGGGTTCAACTCCCCTAAGAGATGTTACTTGAAATTAATTTAACTTGACATGACTTGCAATTATTTGAGTTATCAAAGATTTTGTTAGCCTATTGTTCCTGCATTTTGCGTTTAGTTGTCAATAATTTTGCATTTGATTCACTGTAATAGCCTGCAGAATTTGAGAGGCATAGTGACCTTATAGCCTACAATCATTTAGCAAATAGAACGTAGCCTAATCAAGTTTTTACCAGAAACTTTGACACCTAGTTTCAACAATCTAGGTTCAAATTTAAAAGGCTGCCACTTGTTAGCCATGGGTTGGCAAAACTAGCCACCTAGGCCTCCTCTGAAAATCCTTAAAAAAACGCTCCTGTACCGTGATCTTCAGAATGCACAATAAATAACTAATGACTGATTGATTGGCTGACCATAATGATTGGCCAAAGTAAGTGGCGTTTAAATATTATAGTACCTTTTTGGTTAAATTATTTTTGATAATTTGATTTTTAAAAACAATTTGCTTGAAATGTTGAAATTTAAAGAAATTACAAGAGAAAGAAAAATACAAATAACAATGAAAACCCATGAGCTTCTTGCTTCAGGCAAATCTGCCATTGAAGACGAGATATCTAAAGACTCAACAACATTTCTCTATCAGATAATTTGGTCGAACATTATGTCTCCCCATTTTTGTACAAATGAAGCAATAATAAATACCGCTAAAGATCTCATTATGTTAGAGTTTCAGAGTCAAGAAAACCTGCCAAAGAAGCTGCATATATTTATTGCCACAATTTCAAAAAAAAATGTTTTTATTGCTGAAATGGATTTTGAAAAATAAAATAATTATTCGTCACCTGAGTGCCAAACTTGGAAAGGTACTACGGTGGTCTTTCACCTTGTAATATCCAATATTTCATATTTATGGGCAGGCTAGGGAAAGAACTGAAACACTCTATCTTGGATGTGATAGGTACACATCGGTAGAGGCCCAACTAGGGGTGTGGGTGGGGGACCTGCTCTAAGCATCACGACCGACGCTCAGTTTGTGACCCTGCACTGGAATTCTTGGATGAGGTTCATCAGTCAAAATCCAGCGAAGCCACTGGAAACCCTGAAAAATCCCACAGCTCTCTGAGCTCTGGAACCGTGTAGTACACACAGTCAAATTGACTTCTCCCTGTTTCTGATTGGCGAGATAGTTTGATTGGTCTAAGTGGGTTGCTATTAGTTGATTATTACCTACCTCCAGTCCCAATTTCAGTTTTATGGGCAAGGTTGGAAAAAAGTTATAACCTAAAGTTGCATGTGAGAAATAATTTTGCTGGGTCACACACTGAGCGTTCGTGGAGATGCTCACTGCTGAACATGCTCTTAATAAGGTTCTCCATCTTTCTCTCTCTCTTGAGCGTTCGTCGAGATGCTCAATGCTGATCATGCTCTTAATAAAGTTCTCCATCTTTCTCTCTCTCTTAAGCATTCGTGGAGATGCTCACTGCTGATCGTGCTCTTAATAAAGCTCTCCATCTTTCTCTCTCTCTTTCTTCAGTTTTGCTTGTCTGATTCAATCCTTTATGTGTTAGTATTCCTCTTGGTATCCCTTTCATTCTCCAGGAAATGTGGAACGAAAGGCTTAATTGCAATATGTCTTTACTCCTAGAGTACATTGAGATCTCTCATTTAGAGCTAGCCAGCATCCTCATGGGCTCGACTATCCCATGAATGTGAGCATTGTCACATAATCTCAGTGTCTGTCAGTTCAGGTGTAAGCTCTCACCCTCCTCCTGGTGAGAGCTTACGAAACCAGAGCTGATATTATCCTACCGGTTCACTACCAAAATGTTGCTTTTGGAGGTCAATGAACATGCAGGTGACTGATTCGAGTAAAAACTTCAAGAATTGGAGCATGACTGGTGTACACAAACGATGACTAAATACAGGAATATGTAACATGACCTGAAATGAATGGCAAATAATTTGTGCGTGCATTCATAATAGTACAATGAAAAGCTTGAAAAAATGTGTTCCTTCCTTTTTGCAATGGATTCTGTCCATTTGTTCCGAAAAAAGACAGAAAAAGAAAGAAAGAAGCAAAGCATGGAAAAATATGATACATAAATTGAGATAAATTGCATTCAAGGACGCTACATGAATCATCAATGAGAGCCAGATCCTGGGCTTGGAGTTATAGAAAGAAAGGGAAGGAAGGGGGACCCACATACAGTAAGTACTTGCCCTTACTGATAGTCACCCACTTTATGTTTTTGATGTTTGCGCTGCCAGAAGCGTGTTTTGGGTTTCCGAAAATTGAAGGATGGATGTTCCCACTACCAAATACCCCTCATTCCTCGTACTTGCCCTCACGGATACTCTCCCACATTACGTTTATGATGTTTGCTGTGCACGAAGTGTGTTTTTGGCTTCCTAAAATTGAAGGATGGATGTTCCCACTACCAAATACCCCTCATTCCTCGTACTTGCCCTCACGGATACTCTCCCACATTACGTTTGTGATGTTTGCTGTGCACGAAGCGTGTTTTTGGCCTAAGGATGGATGTTCCCACTACCAAATATGCTCATTCCTGGTACTTGCCCTTACCGATAGTCTCCCACTTTATGTTTTAGATAATTGCGCTGCCGGACAGTTTGCAGGTTCAGGTTTGATGTTTCTTGGAAGCCAGCGGTGAGCTGCAGGGTTACTACCCCATCCCCGCCCCTCCGCCCCTCAGGTGGTCTGGCGATCATCCCCAAGAGGACTTGCCAAATTTGGCCACAATTTGGCTACAGGTCAGAGATGAACGTAGAAAATTTAGGAGTCCTGCTAGAGTTTGGTGCAATTCAGGAAACGTGATTTTTTATTCCTGGAAATCTGGCCTAAAAAGACTTTGAGAGCCTTGGGTAGCACCGTGGGAAAAACCCAAAATCCATTTAAAATTCTTTTACTATTACAAATATCCCGTCCTTAATGTAGACATAAAAATCAGTGTCTCTGAGTCCATATCTAACAGTTTTTGAGCTTAATAAGTAGGCCAGGCCAAAAATGGTGACAAACAGTTT
>Ga0116228_10003527_pt1 | contig 13742 bp, 8 predicted proteins | sample S1TSphfallax_2_FD_89694 | JGI IMG/M metagenome (GOLD analysis project Ga0116228, IMG submission 89694) | Host-associated microbial communities from peat moss isolated from Minnesota, USA - S1T2_Fc - Sphagnum fallax MG | ecosystem: Host-associated > Plants > Peat moss > Unclassified | place: USA... | reverse complement strand
TTTTTTTTTTTTTTTTTTTTTTTTTTTTTTTTTTTTTTTTTTTTTTTTTTTTTTTTTTTTTTTTTTTTTTTTTTTTTTTTTTTTTTTTTTTTTTTTGGTTTATGTTTGTTTCATGTTTTTATTTTTTCTATTCTTATTTTTTTTATCTTCATTTTTTTGTATTTATTTGTATTTATTTATTTATTTATTTTCTTTTTATTTTCTTTTTCAAAAAAATTCTAGTTTTTTTAATATGTTCTATAATGAAAATAATTTTCTTTTAAAATTGTATTTTTGTTTGATTAGATGCAGGTCCCCTAGTTTTCCCCAAGAATTTATTTAATAAAAATGGCACCTCGTCCGGCCCCCCGCAGTGGCTGCCCTGGCCGCCTTGCCCTGCCTTGCCTTACCCTGTTTGTCACCACAGACAGACAGACACCACAGGGAACGGGCAGTGACTAGAAGAATCTTCCAGGCACTGCCCACACAGATAGACATACACCACTGTTGCTTTAATATATAAGATTAGGTAATGATACATAATTAATAGTTTTGAAATTTTTTATTTTCATTATAGTGTTGGCTATTAGTTCCAATTTTTTTTCATTTTTTCATCTTATTGGCAATATTTTATTATCTATTTAGTTATTTATGATTAAATTAGAATAAGTAGTAAATATATTATATATAATCAATTATTATATAATTTCAAAAAGTATTATTGTTTACACTACTATATTTTAGAATATTTGTTGTATTTTTTAATTTATTATATTAGTTCATAATAGTTCCAACAAGTTAGATAAAAATATGAATAATAATAATAAAATAACTAACCTAACCTAACTACTAATCACAATATTATCATTAATGTTGTTGTTGTAAATATTATAGCCAATTATTAATTATGATTACATTATAACAATTATTGTAATCAAATAACATTTAAAATCTATTATTGATTATTTTTATTTTAAATAATTTTTTGTTTTATGAAATGTTAATAACAAGTCATAATGGATTGGGAATTTTTTAAATATTCATTAATTATTATTTTTATTTATTTAATAGATAAGTAAATTTATTATTTTTAATTAAAATTACCATATTATTTAGTAAATGATCTGATAATATGTTTAATTATTTAATTATACAACTATATAATTAAAAATGGTTGATGAATAATTATTACAAATAATTAAGATAAATAGCTAGACCTAAACTAGATAGATTATAAATTTAAGTTTAGGCTTAACTAAGCTTAGACTACCTTGTATATTAAATTACAACAACTTGGGTTGCAATTAGGTTAAAAATGGGTTACAATTAAATTACAACTAAAATTTTTATCCCATATTGTTTAGCTCCATTTGATGAATCCAAACTATATAAAAAAGTGCACTAGGATTATTAGAAAACACAATAAACATGAAAATGTAATAACCATAAATGGGATGAGCCAATCAAAGATGTTCAAGCCTAAAGGTTAAACTGAATGAAATTGGATTTCATTTATTGATTGCCATGTGGCATAGGTCTAGGCCTAACATAGGTGCCTAGGTTTAGCCCTAACTTAAACCTAAGTTAAATGGTTTATGTTTAAGTTTAACCTAGATGCCTAAGTTTATACCTAATTTATGCTTATGCACCATGTGGCCAAGCCTATTAATGTGGATGTGCCATGTGTCATTGAACTATTTGTTGACCCCCAAACTTTGTGAACATGTCACACGTTATTTAACTATTCAGTGACCCCAAATTTTGTGAATGTGCCATGTGGCACACTTACAATGTTAACACATTGTCAACATTGTAAATGTGCCACATATCATCAAAAAGCTAGCCAATTGTTCAATTTACATAGTTACAACATAGTTGAGGTGTTCAACTTACATAGTAATTGAAATTTTAATTAGATTTTTGGTTAACATCATGCCCAGTTAGCGGATGAAGTTCATCCACGAGTTGAATGTAATTGACAACATCCCTTGACTAAATTAATAGATCAATTTTCAACTAAATTGGAAAATAGTGGCATGAAATGACTATTGATGTGATGTTTACACGTTACATAGACTTTTGATTATACTTTCACTCTTGACTTGTACTTGTCGACACTACTAGTTAGTAGTTGCAAAAAAAATTAAAAGTTGCAAAAAACAAATTGTAATTATATGTGTAGTTCTCAACTTAGTTTGTAGTTGAACATTAGTTGAAAACATAATTGCAAAAAAGGGGGTTTCTACTAGTGAGGGCATTATATGAATATGTATTGAATAAATATTAATGTAATTTAACCTTGATTATGGACTACGACAAGTTACTTGTATAACTTTTAAAGTGCGTAACAAATTGAATGTTAAAGATCTTGTAATGAAATTTTCACATTCTATTTTGATGTATGAATTCATTAATGACATGAGCCCTTTTCCATCACATGCACCTATAACTTGAAATTAACCACTTTGAAAATTATCAAACTATGTTTTGTTATGTCTAAAATATTTTGCCATAAAGTGCTTCCACCTTTTTGTAATCACAATTTGTAAAAAAGAAAATAAAAACACATTTGAGAGCATGTAAGTTAATAATTTAACACAATAAGATAATTTATCACAATTTAACATAATAACATGGACATGGAAAAATACATAGCATGTGCCTTTCTATGTCCATGTATATAAGGGGGGTAGGGGAAACCATTTATGTAATTAGGCTTAAAATTGGTAGGTATGAACAAATCAAACAAACAAAAATATTATTGTTGAACAGATTTAAATGTCTCATTACATGTAATAATTTTGAAAAAAATGGTTAGCTCAATTTTTGTGAAAGAAATATTGATTGTAATGAATGACACATCAAATGCGTGATATTAAATACTAATATCAAGCAATAATGTGAGAATATGCATCACAAAGTTTGAACTTGTGTGATCTTAAGGTTAGGTGGAGTACTTGTAATAAATCTTAATTTCTTACCTTTATTTTATCACCACATTATAAACAATTTTTAACAATGTTTTCAAGCAAATATTCTTTTAATTCAATTTAAGTTCAAGTCAATTCACCCTTTAGTGGAAAGGTTTGTTCAATTCCAATATTTTTAATTTAAACAAAATGCAGTAAAACACATCCACCCCCACACCCCTTATTTGGGCCTCTACCAATGTCTACCACACCCAACATAAAATGTTAATTGTTATCCCCATTCCCACTCATAAGCATGAAAAACTTGAAAATATCAAGTGAATTTAATAATATGATTCACAAAGATTTTATTTTTTTTAATTGTTAAAAATTGCCACAATTGCGTACAATATGAAAAGGTGTTTAAATTTAGGCAGTATTTAAATTCACACCTTTTTTGGTTAAATCATACCTTTTGCGCATCTGATTTTATGCAGATTAAACTTTAAGAGTATGTTCCTTTATCAGTTCAATTACTTTTGCGAACAAGTTTTCGAGTTGTGCCATGATTGACCACAGACACATTCAAATTTAATCTACACATAATCGGACGCACGAAGAAAGGGTGTGAATTTAACCAAAAAAGGTGTGAATTTAAAATTTTCCTAAATTTATCTACTGTCATATTTTGAATATCACAAAATTTGGCTAAATATATTTGTGGATGATTACCATTTAAGCAATATTACAAAATTGAAAGAAATACATAAAGTCAAGGATACAAAAAACCACAAGAACAAAGGCTTAAGGAAAGGTCTAAGTCTAACTTTTAAATGAGGAACAAAACAAAATTATGTAATTCAAAAACAAAAACACATCACTAGTAAAAAAAATTTGTATTGCAACTTGTCCAAGGCGAGCAAAAAAATCATTTGCGACTATTTTGGTCACCAAAATAAACCAAAATAATCACAAATGACACTTTTAGTCGCTTTGGACAAATTGCAATATGGGTTTTTTCTACTATTGACAAAAATTACAAACAAAAACAACAAACAAGAACATGAGATATGTAAAACAAACATGAAAGTGGATATTTATTATGTTAACATATGCAAACATGAACAATACAAGGTTATGGTGCAAGATCATGCTTAAAATTGTTGTTGAACATACTAAAGAAAATGAAGGGTCCTACTCTTATTTATACCCCTTTGGCGACTTAATTCAAGGAAGTTTCCAAGAAGGCTTTTATATGTGCATAAAATAAAGAAGCTTATTGAAAACCTTCCTAATTAAAAGTCAACTATGAATTAATTAAAATTTAACTAGGACTTAATTATGAATCAACTAGGATTTAACTAAAAAATTAACTAAGAGTTAACTAGAAATTAACTAAGATTTAATTGGAACTTAATTAAAAATGAGCTGAAACTAAATTAAAAATTAATTATAAATGAACTAAGACTTAATTGGAAATTAATTAAAAATGAACCAAAACTAAACTAAGAGTTAACTAAAAATGAACTAAGACCTATTTAAAAATTAATTAAAATTGATTTGAAACTAAGCTAAAAATTAATTAAAAATGAACTAAGACTTGATTGGAAATTATTTAAAATTTAATGAAATAAAATTAAAAATTAATTAAGATTTAATTGGAAATCAACTAAAAATGAACTAAAATTAAATTAAAAATTAAGTACAAGTTCAATACATCATGGATGAACATTCAAAAGAATGAACCCCATGCCATTGGCATCTATGACACATAAAAATCATTTACATTACACTTCATTTACATTTAGTAAAGGACTTTTAAAATTTTGAGATTGTGAAACATGTAGTTTGAATTTAATTTTTTTAAAATATAACATTTTTCAAATTGTGAATGTTTTTAAGATGTGGGTAATAGTTTTTTACCATTTATGTTTTGAAAATTATCATCAAAACACTTCACGAGCAAAGAAACAAGATAATCTTTTGCAAAATTGTTTTTATTTGATGCAACTATTTTTCACTTTCAAAAGTTTCACTACAAGGAATTTGTAAATTAACAACTCAATTTATGACTAATTTTTAGTCATAAATGACACATGTGACTACAAATTCCCCTAGTTGCCTTCAACAAGTTGCATAGGATTTTAATCGTAAAAGACATTATGTGGTGTTAAATCACAACAATAATCGCATCAAGGTGTGACTTCCATGCATTTTTCATCCAACAAGCATCCAAACTACATGGCACTATAATTTGTGACTAGAATCTATCATGGCATATGTCTACATGGTAGAACATTTATGACTAATTTCTACAACTAAAATTTGTAGTCACACAAGGTGGTCCATAGTCAGGTAAGATGTATCCACGTGGCAACAATCTATCTAACAATTGAACATGGATCATTAGCTAGATTATGTACATGTGGACATTTCAAATTGTAATTTTATATTACAAAACATGGTAATTGCATTCCAAATGGATGGGTAGGATGTAACCACATGGTAGGCATCCATTTGACAATTGAAAAACCACCAAGTGTTAAGTTGTCACCTAAAAAGGAATCGAACAATTCAATGAAAATAGAAGATGTAGGAGTGTTTGAACATTGAAGGAGAGTGTTGAGAACTTCATGGTCATCTTTCACAATCTTGATAATAAAGCTTGTGGTTCCTAACGTGAGAATGATGTTTTTAGAATTGTGACTCAAACTATCGCTAACAATGTGATACCGACCACAACCAATAGCCCATTGGCAACCTTGAAAGCAAGTGGTAGGAATTTAGTACAACAAATTCGAAACCAAGTTATTATAATCATACAAAACATTGTTGGATATATGTAAAGAATCTGGTTGAAAAATAAACATAATGCACAAATAGTGTTCAAAGATACACTTCATCCCTGATTCATCCACCATGATGGTGAGGACAAAGTGACAAACAACATGAAATGTTGCCAAATTTCCAGAAGCACAATGATAAAACTAAGAAAATTGAAAACGAAATAAAGGAGTAAAAACAAAAACAATGGAATATAACTCAAATGCAATGTGCAAATACGAACAATTAAGAGGATGCAACAAATTTCAATAAATTATGTGGAATAGAGTATAATACAAAATGGGTTGGGGAACAGGAGGAAGAAAGAAGTGATAGACATACATTATACCATTAGGCATGTTTAAAGCCATGAAAAAAAAATGCAAAAAACATTTTATTTGATTCCATAAATATCAAAACCCATAGTATTTAAGATATTATTGTTGATTATTATACTTGCACATGCGTAAATATGGAACAAGTGCCATAACTGGATATTATACAATCAATGTGCACCTATGAAATGTATTGATCTTTTATTAATGGCCAACTTATTTTTAAAACCATATATGTCCTTTGTAGAAATATGTGTATAAGGCATCTATCATCCTAGCTCCACTAATATGAAAACCATTTACATGAAATTTGTGACCCATATTTGTACCCCTTAAATTGAAAATCATGTGCAAGGGCTATTCAAATGGATAGGCAAATATGGGACATATATTTGAAAATTCTATTCTAATGTGTGAGATTCATCTCGTATAAAGGTTTCCTTATTTACTATTGTGGTATACATCTCAATTTGTATGCAAAGTTATGTCTATTCATATGCACATGATTTAACAAAATCTTAATCATTTGGAGTGGACATTATTTTATTTTTGGACCCATTTGTAAACACATGTTTATATTCATTTGGAGGGTCCATTGATATGCGAACCATTTGCAAATAAGGGACATGTGTAACATATGTCCCACACACAACATTTGCAAAAAATGTCCTACATTTCTCATTCACATACGTAACACATGTCCCACATGCACCATATGCACCAAAAGTGCCACATGTCCCACATGTCCCATATGCACCATATGTCCCACATGCCCCATAAGTACAATTTGCTCCCATTTGACAATATGGGCCATATGTATTGTACTGAACACATGTATGTATTATATGTATCATAAGAACTGTAAGTAACATTGTTACATCCATACCACAAGTAGATGAATGATGCATCCATACGATTGCAATATTGATGTGCCATCTATTAATGTCAAATGTATGTACTCCATCTTTTAGCCATTTAAATGAAAGAATGCATTTTTTTAATAAACACATACATACATACATACATATGCATGTGCTATGTTAATGAATTTTGATGCATATGTCAACATATCCTATTGCATGTGATTTCCTTCAAAAATGAAAAAATTAATATGACCATGAGCAAATGTGTAAATTTTTAGATGTGAAACCTAAATCCAATTGGCATGTGGAACATTTATTAATATGACAAACCATGGGATATATGTGTTAGGCATATAAATATAATAGAAAATTCCATCTAAATAAAATTCCCATCAAATATTAAAATAAATGAAATCATATTAGAACTTTTGAAAATTTGCATACGTTTTAAGTTTAGGGTTTCAATTGGTTAGTATAAAGTTAAGGTTGGCAACTTGTGTAATTGATATATTTTGAAGCTTGTAGCTCATTCCAGGTATTGAAATTGAAAATCTTCTAAATGAGGAGGTCCAATTTGGAAAAAAAAAGTTTTGTCAACATCAAAGAAGGCATGGCCACAACTAGACAAATTCCAAGCAAAGAAGGAAGAATCAATCTTTGTTTATGATTTTAAAAGAAGAGAGCGATGAGGATTTGGCCATTTTCAAAGGATAAATAAGCACACATCATATGGGCATGATGGGTCATGTAATACACATCCTTCACACCTTTTTCATTTTCATTTTTTGAAATTATTTGTTTCTTGAATGTGTGGATGATGTTTTGCCTTTCTTTGTGAAGTTCTAATCATAATGGATTTCCATTGAAGGAAGAAGAGGCATCACACTAGAGAACGAACACATTTGGAGGAGGAGAAGCAAGAGGAGGAGTCACAATTGGAGTTTTCTCCAATTTTCTTGACATTCAACTCCGAAAGGCAAAATCTTCTTGAGAAGGTAAAACCAAGTTCTTCATCATCTACCATAGCATTTGTAGAAAAAGAGCCCATCGACCTTCTCTCTATGCCGAAAGAAGCTTGGTAGGTTTTTTCACAACATTTCTTCCCCCTTTTCTTCCTCTTCATGTTTTATTGTTACTCTAACTCTTTTCCTTGCGAACTTAACTTTTTTTAAAACAAACCCAACAAGCTTTTCTCTACAACCCTTCATTCTTTTCCCATTGAATTTTTTTTCGTGTTGAGAGAAGCTTGGCGGGTTTTTTTTCTATGAGATTTCTAACCCACACACATTTAGTATAGAAAACAAACCCATGGAGCTTCTCTTGGTGCTAAGAGAAGCTCCATGGGTTGTTTCATGTAACCATTCTTCAACTTTTCCTTCTTTTTTGTCTTTTTTTATTACTTTGGCTCTTTTCCATGTGAGCTTGATTTTGCAGAAAACAAACACACCAAACTTCTTTTGGCGCTGATAAAAACTCAAGAAGTTTTTTTTTTCTACAACCTTTCATTCTATTCTCATTTGACCTTTTTGGCACTAAGAGAAGCACCATGAGTTTCTTTTTACAAATTTTTTAACCGGCACACCTTTATTATAGAAAATAAACTTGTGGAGCTTCTCTTGGCACCGAGAAGCTCCACGGGGATTTTCTTGCAATGTTCTTGCTTTTTTTTTTTTCATCTTTGTCTTTTTTTGTTGCTATGAATCTTTTCCATTTAAATTTGACTTCGTAGAAAATAAACCTACCAAGCTTCTTTTAACATCAAGAGAAGCTTGACACGTTTGTTTTGCAACCATTCATTCTCTTCCCATTGACTTTCTTTTGGCGCCAAGGTTATCTCAACACTGAAAGAAGGTTGGTGGGTTATTTTTTGAAAAAAAATTAACTTGCACACCCATGGAGTTATTGTGAGCCATATTGACACAATCGTGCGTGATAGTCTCAATTTCTAAGAATTACATCAAGGATATTGGGGTGTGATAGGGCTATTAAGGTTTTTTAACAATTTCATGTTATAATAAATTATGATGGGTGTGCATGGTTGCATGGGGGGCTGTTTTTGTTTTAGAATTTGATATTGGATGAATGAAGTGTAAGGTTAATTATTTTCTTCAACAAAAGTTGATGCATCCCAAGCTCCTTGATGGACTCAACTATGAATCCAAAGGTAAAGACGATGAAAGGAGAAAGAGTTGGGGCGTGCTCCCTAGATCGCAACACTTCGGGGGTAAAGGGGTGTGTTGAAGCTTCGAAATGGGGATTAGGAAGATTGACAAGAAATTCAATTACTCACATGGACCTGCACAAACCAAACAACAAGTTGGTTAGTGTGTAATTGGAGCACTTTTGATGCACGGATGAACCACAAACAAACACAAACTCATAAGATTCACCACAAACCAGACTTGGGGGAAGCCATCACCTTCCCCCTTATAGTATTTTCTATGCCTAGCCATGGGGCCAACATGCAAATGTCATTTTGTTCTGGCACTCCCAAATGGGAGTCCCGAAATTCCCAAAATTGAGACTCTCGCAACTTTGGAATCCCATAACTTTGTGTGGAAACCTTCGATTAAAATGAGATTTAAAAAAAAGTTGTAGCCCTTGTCAAGAGCTTTTCAATTGTATGTCGCACGCCACCTACACGCAAGGATATTGGAGCAATTACCAACTTTTAGTGGTCGGAAGTTAAATTGACAATTTGACTCTCGGTCTTTTTTTTGGCCATAACTTGTGTTTTAAGTACCCCAAATGGGTCATCTGAGCTCATTGCAAACATCTAAATTTCAAAACCTTTTCAATGATATAAGAAACTCTTCAATCCCATGGGTTTCAACCCCTATAATTGCTCTTTGAAAATTCAAGAGTCCATTGAGACTCCAACTCTCAAAGTGGGAGTTCGCATGGGAATGTGGGGGTTCATTCATTCACACTTTCCCACACTCCTAGGAGCATGAAATGTGACTTTCGACCTTCACTTTTGGCTTGCCCCTTCACAATCCCTTGTTTTGGTTGTGAACCCAAAACTAGGGTTGTGACAAAAGTTGGTAATCATAGTTTTAAAATTTCAATTATGTGATTAAGGGTGAGGAGACTTTAGGGGGTTGGGGTTAAAAGAAAACAACAAAAATTGTAATGTTCGATAAAACATTGGTCTCATTTTGGTATTTAGTGGATAGTCGCACAAACAACAATGATTTGAGATTCTTAAAACAGTTAAAAGGTGTCAATGAAAGGTCCAATGGAAATAAAATAATCTTCAAGCATTGAAATCATGTAAAATTAATTCAAAACAACATAACAATTAAAATGAATAGGGTGATAGGATGGTAATTGCAACATGGATTTCATGATGAACGAATTTTTTATTCATGTTATAGAAAAGCTCAAAAAGGAGTTGCAAGTACATGTTGAGTCTTAGGCTATGCCATAAAAGTATTTCATAATTGTAGGAAATCTAGGATGCATTGAATGGTGAGAATTAAATAATCCACCTTGTTGTTAGAAAATAGTTTACGATCAAATTCTGCAACTAATGATAGTGTCCAACGCCATGAGTTAAAAACCATGTAAAAAATTGAGGTGTCTTCAATTTCATAAAAACCTTTGTAAACAATTTCAGGTTCATCGTTAAAATCAAGGTCGACCTACAACAAAATCATTAAGGTATGAGAGTTTAAAGAAATTTTGAGAATACCAAGTTCAAGGGGGTTCGACTTCAAAACAAGGGTGCACCTTTCGCAATTTGGGATTCCCGTCACAAGGGTGTTTAGTTAATGTCAAATGTAAGGACAATTGTTAATGTGGTTTTTTTATTCCCATTAAGGTTATTTTACCTCTAGATTTTTCAACAAGTTTTGAAGACAACAACATGTACATACAACACATAAAATAAAACTAAAACTACTAAAAATCCTAAACTAAATTATACACAAATTATTCAAGCTTGAAGGAAAGCAAATTAATTCAACCAGTAACTAGGTTAACACTATAAAAGACCAGTTAACAGGTTGCCCCCTATTGGCTAGATCAAAAGTAATAGTAATCCCATTGCTGAAATAAACTAACCTCTCCCTCTGATATAGAATTCATAGAATAGTTGCATATCTTGCATGAAATTCTTCTTTCATGCGCATTACATTCCACTGTTCATTTTCAACAAAAGCATGTGGTCCTGGAGTTCTTTTTAAGGCGGTTTTGGCTTCCTCAAAAGTTGCAATACTAGCATCTACTACTCATTCCTTGGAAATTCCAAGTTGTTCATGAATTAGTATTTAATTAATGAAAATTTCTTGACCACGTACTTGCCTTAAAATTCTTCCATCTTCTATTGCTTCCCAAGTTTGTAAAAAGTCTTGTAACAAATTTTTTCTTAGTGTTGTCCACCGAAGGTTGAACAAGCTCTCCAAACTAGCTTGTTTAACCCATTTGAATTCATTAGAGTCCATCTTCATCCATTGTAACATCTTATGGTTCTCCTTCACTTTAGACACTAGTTTCTTCTTAACATGTTTTTCAACCTATTCTTTTACAAGCACTTTACCTTTTCACTTCATCATAATTTTTGTTCATGATCTTGGGCATTAATGAATAATGTTGGAAATAGCTCCCTCTTCAAAAAATTCTTGGAAAAATACTTCTCCACTATTCATAGGTTGCTACAATTCTTTCTCTTCCATAGGTCTTGATGCAGGAATTGGTTGTGGTTGTTCCTCAACAACAAATTGTTATAAATCTTCCTTTTCCATAAGTGTTGATGTAGAGACTAATTGTAATTGTTCCTCAACAATAGGTTGAGGTCCAATTTCCACTTCTTCCTCTAAATCTGAAATAACAATAACCTACAATACTTGTTTTGTTATAGAAGTAGTGGTTTTCCTTAAAAAGTTCAATGTTGATTCTAATTCTTTTTCCAACTCCCTACTTATTTATTCTTGTTCAAAAATTTTAATATCTTTTGTTGTAGGTGCACGTGGAGCAAACGGTTTTACATAAATCGCTCAAGTTAATTGGAACTATTCCACCTTTTTATATAATATGTTCCTTCCTATAAGTTTTAGCTTTCCTTTCAACCTCCTTTTATATTGTTTCTTGTTTTCACCTCTCTAATGCACTCTCATTCATGGCCCCTACTAATATGAAAAAGAAAAAGAAAATGAAGAGACAAAATGAAAAATGTGATGGTTCTTTATATCACTTCATGCAAAAATGACTGTGGCTGTGAACGGATGTAACCTTTTGGGGTTAGAGACTCCTAAAAAGTAGACATCAATAAGTGCCTTTTTAAACACGACATTTGGATCATTACTCATTGCTACATTATTGTCCTGAACAAGCAGATGATGACAATGATGAACAAACACATATGTTGCTTTAATGTCGCCAAGTGTCAAATGATTACTAACCGGTTCAAACCCTACAAGTTGAAAATCTTCAAGTTCAACTGGTAGTGGTACAAATTTTTTGGCTTGAACAAGTTCATTAATGACCAAGTCACCAAGTTTAACCAATACAAGTTATAAGGTTTTATTTTCAATGAACATGTATGGCTTCAATTTGTTGATGTTGACAAGCACTAGGTTAGGATCAAACCTATCAATGGTGACAAGTAAAGTGGTATTATTAAGCATACAATATTATATCCGATAGAGACCAAACCATTGTCTTTGAAATTTGAAAGCATGTTTAGAAATAACCCCTAAAAACCATAATACATAGTCTCCAAATTGAAGCTTGGTTTCAATGAACCGATTTTATGACCACAATGATCTATTCCACTGGTTAGAAGCAACTAAATCATGTCCAATCAACCTATTTTCCCGTGGTTTCTCTAACTTAGATAGTTGACTAGTTAAGACTCTAACATGTTGTGGATATTTGTTGTCAACAAGTCTAGATGGTAATAAATATTCTGTAGGTAATAATGGATGTAACCCATATACTAATTGAAAGGGGGTATGACTGGTTCCAACTTTGTAGGCGTTTTTATATGAAAATAAGTCTATGGATAGGTTTTCATCCCAATCATTTTTATTTTCAATAACTAGTTTGGAAAGTAAGGTTCCAAAAACCTTGTTTGTAGATTCAGCCTATCCATTTCCTTGTGGATGATAAATAATAAAACTAGTATGTTTAAAGATGAAATGGTTAGTAAGGTATCTGATCGCATCATTGATAAAATGGGTACCTTGATCGGTCACAATGTTATCACAACTATTGCTTTGGAGAGTGTGGAACATTTGTACCAAAAAAAAATTTCCCACCTTTTCTTTTGCCACATTCGGTGACAAGTTGATATTCTTATAACTGGAAACAACTTTCGGACCTAAGCAGACATTGTCATAATTGATTCGACCTATCCAAATATGGTGCAATGTGCATCATCCACGACAATGCATGTAGTCATAGTTGTCATTCTAAAGAAGGTATGATCATATGTTGTATGTGCATCAGGAGAATATTTCATTCCCCTTACCATAAAGATTTATGGATGTTTTCATTTTCATTCCTTTTTTACTACTTGTGTTCAGGTCATTGTAGTTCATCATTAGAATCCTTTTTAATTATCGCGATGCTTATTTCTTATTATATTGGGATGTATTCTTCATCTCTTCCACACATTGCAACTAATGCACTTCTATTGTTAATTGAATTATGGCAAATAACACCATCTTCATTTTGGTTTTCTATTTTATTTGTGTATTGATGGTGTCTTGATTGTTATGTTTTTTAATGGCTTATGTTTTTTTACTTTTATTTGCCTTGTATTTCTTGTGGTTGGATTCCCACCCTTGCTTTTTTTATATACATGATTTTTCTTCTTTTTTTTCTAATAG
>Ga0116228_10003526_pt1 | contig 13742 bp, 10 predicted proteins | sample S1TSphfallax_2_FD_89694 | JGI IMG/M metagenome (GOLD analysis project Ga0116228, IMG submission 89694) | Host-associated microbial communities from peat moss isolated from Minnesota, USA - S1T2_Fc - Sphagnum fallax MG | ecosystem: Host-associated > Plants > Peat moss > Unclassified | place... | reverse complement strand
GAAAAAACTAGGGGAGAAAGGTTTAAATGGGACTAGTCATTGCATGTATGAACATTTTGATTTAATCATTAATTTAAATATAAACATGAGACATGTTAGTTTTTTACGCATCCATTTCAAAACACTGTGTTGAATGCAAAATGTAATTAGTGAATAATGGCTTCAATGTGACAAAAGTGTATGGTTCATTTCATGTGGTACCATGCTAATAGTTGAAAAGATGTTAAAGAAAACATGAACCCATTATAATGCAATGTGTAAAAGAATAAAACCTATCTCATTTTTCACATAAAAAAATTGGAATTAATATAAAATAAAATATGGTCCAAATTATATTCATATGAACAATATAATGAATCATCATCATCATCATTGCCCTTTACCAGCCTAGCCCTTTCCATGCATGTAATGCATGTCAAGAGTGTTAGCTAGATGGTGCCACATGATCATTGGACCAAATGGACAAAAGCCACAAAGCTAACTTATGCCCGAGCTTATAGCTAACAAGACATGAGAGGCTATTGTCGAATGGGCATCAAGGTGCCTTTCTAGGTGGGTAGCTCCTTGATGCTAGCTTGCCATTGAGGCAGGTCCTAAACACGCTCATACCAACCCCCTTGTGCAGATGGTATGACAAATGCCTGAAGGTCCTTACACACTATGGAAACAAAGGACTAAGCAGGGTGGCCCTTGGAGTGTTTGGCACCACACAAACGTGAAAACAACGCCTGACTTGGGTACTTCTCCTCAAGCATCCTAGCCATATGCCCCCAGCCATAACAACCTTTTCTAGGCCAAAAGCCACCTCAGATGCTCAAGGCTATGGCGGCCAACAATGTCAACCCCTAAAATCCGCCTCAAGCAATTGTTGTACACAATTTCCAGCTTGTCCCTTTATGTTTACGTCAAAGGCCAAGTCTCTTTACCGTCGACAAAGTGCGGAACGATAAAAGAGTTAAAAACCTTCACCTTGGTTTGCACCGAGAGGTGGCAATTGCCCCACACATGGGACAACTGTGCAAAAGTGCCCAGCCCACATGCACGGTGAGCATCAACCTCCTCCTACAAGCTAGCTTGGGAATTGATGATGCATCCCAAATACTTGAAAGACTCCACCAGCTACAGAAAACCACTGCAGATGGGGGGGTCAACAAGCAACTAGGATGCACCTTTGCCCATTGACATGATCTTGGTCTTGGCAGCATTAATGCGCATGGCCATCTTAGACGCCCAGAAATCAACCACCCTCAACATCTCCACCAGTTTTCCCAACATCTGTGCTAAACAGAATCATGTCGTCTACATACAACAACACAACAATGGTGGCAAGAGATAAGGGCCCCAAAATAAGCGTGTACACCAACTCCCCTCCAAACTAGAATTCAACCTCCACCCCATAGTCTGGCAGTACCCTAAGGGCCTCCTTCACGATGAAGTCCAAGAATACATTAAAAAGCAAAGGGGCAGCCACATAACCTTACCGCACACCACTGGTGACGAGAAAGTTGCACCCTAAATGACCATCAAGTAGCACAATGGCATGTGTCCCTGAGTGCAGGTCCGCCAAGAGGATGATGATATGGGTAGGGACACCATAGGTGCAAAGAACCTGCCACGAACCATCCTGGTTGACATTGTCGTAAGCCTTGGTGAGGTCAATGAAGGTTAGTTGTAGTTGCAAGTTGGTGCTAGCCTACGCCCACCTTGAAAGATGGCGTACAACAAACATTACATCCATTGTACCCCTGCCACCATGAAAACCACACTTAGCTTCATGTAGCTGGTCGCCCACACATTACCCCAAGTGGTGCATCAATAACAATGCATAAACCTTGCCTAGGATACTTAGTAGACTGATTCCCCGATAATTGTTCGTGCCTTGGTGCGAGCCCTTGCCCTTGTATAGTGGGACTACCAAAGCGTTCTTCCACACTTCGAGGACCTTGCCACTGCGCCAAATAGCCAAGATGACCATGTGGAGCCAAACAACAAGGTCTAACCTTGCCTTCAATAGTGAGGCAATGATACCATTTGTCCCAGGAGCCGCTACATTGCGCAACGCAACAATGCATACAACCACCTCCTACAAAGAGGCTTCGTCATAGACCTCACCCTCAACCCGGGGAAGATTCAACCTCACAAACCAGGGTGTCTCGAAAATCCCGAGCCGACGAGGAGATGTCCCCCCACCCCCTAAAACCTTGGCAAAATGCTCCCCAAAACGTTACAGCATGGCCTATGAGCTATGAAGCAACACACCGAATTGGTGCAAGATGCACTACAAAGCACCCCAACTTGACGCCACACCAACCATGGACTTAACATGTTGAGCCCATTGCCTCAAGCAACTGGCCTGTTGTAAACGTTCAATAATTTTAGCCTACTTTCACACAAAAGTGTATGCATCAACAATAATTGCTTTCTTCACCCTCCCATTAGCCTCCCTATAAGCTAAGCATAGCTCAACAAATTGAGGGCGACCCAACAAAGCACAATGAGCCCGGTGTTTGTGAACAAATAGGGACAATGTTACCTTCATGAGACCATGTCGTAACCCTAACCTTGGGTTCACGACCAAGGCAAGGGCTTGCAAGGTTGCGGGCCAAGAGGGAGCCTGGGAATCATAGTGCATGCTCCCAGGAGTGTAAGAAAGTGTGAAGGAATGAACCCTCACACTCCCAAGGGAGCTTCCACTTTGGGAGTTTGAGTCCTAGTGGACTCCCAAATTTTCATAAGGAAATTGCAAGGGTCAAAACTTAATGGATTGAAGAGTTCTTTATATCATTAGAAAGCTCTTGGAATGTAGATGTCTAAAATGGGCTTGCAAGACCTATTTGAACATCTAAAACATAAGTTATGGCCAAAAGAAGGGCTAGGAGTCAAATTGGCAATTTGACTCCCAACCACAAAAAGTCGGGCATCGACCCGATTTCCTTACACGCAGGTGGCATGCAACATATCGTTGGAAAGATCTCAATAAGGGATACAACTTTGTTTTAGACCTCATCTCAATCGAAGGTTTGCACGCAAAGTTATGGGGCCCCAAAGTTACAAGAGTCCCAATGTTGGCAATTTCGGGACTCCCATTTGGATGTGAGCCTCATGGAGAGGCACATAGTATACTATAAGGGGGAAGGTGCAGGCTTACCCCAAGTCCAGGCCACGGTGAGTCTTGTGAGTCCTGCGAGTCCAAGTTTGCTCGTGGCTCTTTCTAGCATCAAAAATGCTCCAACTATGCACTACCAATTTGTTGTTCGGTTTTGTGCAGGTTCGTGCGAGTGAATAAGTGCTTGTCATTCTTCCTAATCCCATCTTGGAGCTCTAGCACGCCCCTATACCCTCAAAGTGTTGCAAGCCAGGGAATGTGCCCTAACTTTTTGATCTTCCAATATTTTTAGTTAGACTCACATTTGAGTCCAATAAGGAGCTTAAGAGCATGTCAGACCAAATTTTTGGCGGTGAGTAGGCCTTACCTTCTAACACACCCCAAGGTCCTTGATGGACTCAATTGTGAGTCCAAAGGTGAAAACAACGAAAGGAGAAAGAGTTGGGGCGTGGTCTTTGGCTCGCAACACTTTGAGGTTAGAAGGATGTGCTGAAGCTCCGGGATGGGACTAGGAAGATTTATAAACAATTCAATTACTCACATGGACTGCACAAACCAAACAACAAGTTGGTTAATGCGTAGTTAAAGCATTTTGGTGCACGGACAAGTCACGGGCTTGGGGGAAGCCACCACCTCCCCCCCCTTATAGTATACTCTATGCTTAGCCATGGGACCAGCACCCAAATGTCATTTTGTCCGGGGACTCTCAAGTGGGAGTCCCGAAATTCCCAAAGTTGGGACTCCCGTAACTTTGAGGGTTCATAACTTTCTGTGAATACCTCTAATTGAAATGAAGCCTAAAGCAAAATTATAGTCCTTGTTGAGGGCTTTTCAACGGTATGTCACACGCCACTTGCACATAAGGAAATCAGGGCGATTCATGACTTTTAATGGTCAAAAGTCAAATTGCAAATTTGACTCCTAGCCCTTTTTTTGGCCATAACTTGTGTTTAAAGTCTCTAAATGGGTCATTCGATCCCATTTTATACATTTACATTCTAAGATTTTTCCAATGATATAATGACCTCTTTAATACAATGGGTTTTGACCCATGCAATCGCTCTCTATAAACTCGAGACTCAATCAAAATTCCAACTCCCAAAATGGGAGCTCACTTGGAAGTGTGAAGGTTCATTCCTTCACACTCTCTTACACTCCCAGGAGCATGAGATGTGATTCCCGAGTTTCCCTTTTGCCCCGCACCCTTGCAAGCCCTTGCCTTGGTCATGAGCCTAAGGTTAAGGTTGCGACACCTTCCCTACCACCTGCCTCATGACCTTAGAAATCTCACACTCCAAGGCAAACCATTCCACATCAAGGTCCAAGAGGTTAGGAAACAATAAAAGAAACTGATTACACAAGAGGCGGCAAAAGTCGGTTTGTGCCTACGTCCTGTCCCGTAGGCCAGCTGCATCCCACACCCCACAAGAAGTTGTTGCCCATGGAGGGATTCAGAGACGTAGCTGCAGGGTGGAAGCCAATAGTCGATGGTCACTATTACCATGGTAGACACTTGTAAAGACCCTGTAGTCTAACACCCCACACATGAGGTTACAAGAGCACATAATGTAGTCCTTGACGTACCAACGTTGGGTGGGAGGATGGAACTAGGTGCCCAGGTGGCCAAGCTGGTGTGGAAAGAAGGTGTTGGCCATGTGGAGCCCAAATGACACCGCCAAATCTAAGAGGCATTCCCCATTGTGAGAAGGTGCCTCACCGTGCTGGACGTGATGCCAACCCATTGCGCCAACAGAAGAGTCCCAGTCATGGCGAAGCTCAATGTTGAAGTCACCCAACACCACCACCTTATCAATAGGGGGCACGACCTTCAAGTAGCCAAATAGGAGCAAATGAATGACGGAAGCATCACACACATCCATGGGCGCATAGGCCACCGCCACCATCATCACATGCTGGTTAGTAACCACCTTGAAACGAACTGAAAGCAAGCGAGGCCAAACTGCTAGAAAGAAAGCATGGCGCCTACTTCCATCTAAGCGAGATTAGGAGGCCCACCCCTTATTGACGCCCCACATCCCCGCTCAACCAAAGCACGGACTAGTCGCCCCCTTCCACAAGGATATGACACTCGCCCTCGCCCGGTCAATGCAGTTCCTGTAGCCCATAGTGCTCAATGCTTAGATCTTTCAAGTACCCCACCAATAACACCAACTTTAGCTGCCCATCCACGCCCACCGCACATGTCTAAAGGTTGTACATAGCCAATCTAACATGATGCTTCCCAAGCTGGACAAGATGAGAAGATCGCAGATGGTGAACCATGGTCAAGTGGTTCCGTAGCTGACCATTGACCTATCACCGGCTAGCTAGCAACCCCCACATCATTATGGACAGGAGGCCAAGAGCCTACACACAATCATCAAACATGTCCTACCACACTTAAATATAATGTCAAATATAATGAATGTTACAATTATAAACAATATTGACCATTCATTATTGTAACAAGCCACTTCAAATTTGAAAATGAGCAAATGTGATGAAAATGTGATCAAATCAAATAATGGTTGCAATATGTGGGGATGGAAAAGGATGAGATTTCTTCTTGTGTAAATGCAAGGTGTAACTTGTGAGTAACAATGTCCATTTGTTATCAAACCTTGATTCAACTTATGTTAAATATTAAGAGTTTATTTTTTTGTAAAAGAATGATTAAGTCATCTCACTATTCTTGCAAATAATATAAGGTTGAGATATTTTCCATGTCAAAAGAAAAAAGTTCATTATTATAAAATCCAAAATGGAGGAAATTTTCCAATGCCACTTAACAACATAGTTATTATTAGGGTTGATAATCCACATGTCACTACATTAGTACAAAAAATGGGGTGCAGTTCATTAGCCTAAATCATTATGAAACCTTAAACATGAAATAAGATCACCCCACCTTGCTCTACTTAAAGTTATGTCATTATAAGGTCATTATGTAATCATCATGTTTCATTATTAGGTGACACAATACATTATTAATTTAAATAATTAACTATACTAAATAAATTTATTATCATATTATTGTTTTAAGTACACAAAGTTATTCCACCTTAGGTTATTCTAGGTTCTTTTCACCCATTATAGATTATTACATGTTATTTTAATTTAGGTTATTATAAACTATTGAACCCTAGTTTATTTTAAATTGTTTTAAAGTGCATTCATGGTCGGGGTACCACAACAAAAATAATGGCACCCATTTGTCTTGTCACTATGAGAAATTGTGTGCATCGAAACCACACTACTTTGTAACTAAAACTCAAAAAAAAACTCATATACAACTATTGTGCAACTACCCCCCTAGAAATGATGTATTAATGCCACGTTAGAAAATTCATTAGTTGTATTATAATTGTAAGTGAATTGAAAATGGGTCTTCTATACAATAATTTAGACACATTGTACCTACGTATGTAGTTAAACCATGTTTGACTTTTTCAAGAGTTCCATGTGGCAATTATTTTTAAATTGTTGTAATTTATTTTTTAAATCAATAATTATGTTGCAACTAATGTGTATAATGTATATACATGCAATCATGCCACATGTCCAAATTTCCACCACACATTATGGGATACATTTGTAAATAGTTTGTAATTATGATTCCCATTGATATAATTAATACAACCACTAGTGGTCCAATATTAAAGTATTATTGTTCAACTATGTTATGATTATAATTCAACTAATTATAACACAATAAGGATTCATCAGTTATTTATATCTTCATCATATGTGCTTCATTTTGAATCATTTAAATGTTATGGGAACACTATTGTAAGCTCCAAAAATCATATTTCAAGTGCAAAGGAAAAGGAATAATGAAAAAATTATAGGAAGAAAAATAAACTTTCCAACTTATAAAACATTTTTTTTCCTTTCTTTCTTTCAATGGACCCATCATGCTTTTAAACCTCATAATGTTTTTTGTTTCCTATTCATTTTAAACAATTTAAAATGTTATAGGAGTGCCACCTAAAGCCTTACAAATCATCTTGGAACCTTAATAGCAACACACAAGGAATTTTTGGGGTGTTTGGGAACTGGCCTTTGTAGTGTTCAATCACTACTAAGAAATGCATACTAATTCACTCCAGGTTTCACTAGATTTTGAGTGAATTTGGACACTTTTACTTAGTGAAATTGTTAAACCCCTACTAAACAGGGACCAATCGTTACAAACAATGACTTGTTTCACTAGTACCTAATGAAACAAGGTTACTCTTAAATGAAATACAAATTTACTAAACCATTCACTTTTTAGTTAATTAACTAACGAGTATGAAAATCAATTAAATTTTAATTATTTAATATATAACATTATTGATAATTTCATGATTTTTAAAACTTATTATTTATTGAGACGTGTGACTTACGCTAGGTTAAAAGCCTAGCGTAGGTAGGTAAGTAAGCCACGTAATCACCCTAAACACATATTCTACAAATTCAATAGGAAAACATTCGGTCAACATACCATTGTTGACCACACACAACACCACCCATGAAGTTTGATCCCTTGACCTTTGAAATGGAAGCAAACACCCTTACCATCAAGTTGTCCCACTTGTTGTGATAATATGTTAACATTACATTCTATTTATCAAATATTTCATTTTAAACATTACAAAAACATAAACTTTGAAAATTCATATCTTATTGAAATTTTGTTCAAATGAAATGATTCGAGTTTTTTTATTAAAAAAATCAATAATATGCATAATTACATTTATTTCCTTTTGAAAGTTTAAAATCATTTGAACAAAAAAAAACTTGAATATCATTATTCAATAACATTTCAATGACCATTCTTTTGAAAAATAAAAGTTTAATAAATGGATAATTTTTTTGTTAATATAATAATATTACTTATGTTAAGTTATTTTCAATTATTATATGACTATTTTTTATTTGATTGAAATTATTTCACCTTACATTATTTATCATTATTTATGGTTATTTTTAATTACTTTTGGTTATTGACGGTTATTTCACCTTATGTTATTATTGGAAATTCTAGATTATTATAAACGATTTCACCTTAAGTTATTTTTGTCTATTATAAATTATTTCACCCTAAATTATTTTTGGCAATCTTAAGCAATTCTAATATATGGCTATTGGTTATTCTTTTATTAATGCGATCAGTGGTTATTAATGGCTATTGGTACCTATTCTATTTGTGTCTATTAATGTTTTTAATGGTTATTTTTCTAATAATTATTGGTGGTTATTCGATTAATGGCCATTAGTCGTTATTCTATTAATGGCTATTGGTGGCTATTCTAGTAATGACTATTAGTGGCTATTATATTAATCTCTATTAATGGCTATTGGTGGATATTAGTGATTATTAATATTTAATTAAGAAATACGTGACTATATAATGAAAAAAAATAATGTACCAAATAAAATATTTCATGAATGTAATGGTCATTCAAAGTGTTGTCTTGAAAGTGATTTTGGGGCAACATTCCTTTTGTGTACCCCAACCATGAATGTACCCTCTACCTTAATCTTGATTATTGTAAGTGATTTCACCCTAAACTATTGTACCCAAGGTTATTTTAAATTATTTTAAATTGTCCCACCTTAGGTTATTCAAGATTATTCCACTTTAGGTTATTTTTGGTTATTTTACCTTAAGTAATTATAGGTTATTTAAGTTATTATATAAGCTATTATCCCCAAAATTATACTTAAAATTAAAATATAGGCTAAAATTAACCTATTATTATTCCTTAGAATAATTTAAAATAATAAAAAATAATGGAAGAAGAAATATAACCAAACATATGATAGTTAAAAATAACCCAAAGTTTAATAACCTAAATTATCATACGGTACATAATAATTTATAATAGCCAAAAAATAGATAGGATAAAATATTTTTAAATAAGTTAAGGTGGAATAGTTTTAAATATCCAAAAAAAAAAGTAATTATAAAATAAGCTAAAATAACTTAAGGTGAAATAAGATAAAATAACATATAATGGATTAGTTTTAAATAATCAAAAATAACATGGGGTGGGTTAATTTTAAATAACTATGAAAACATTTAGGGTATTTAATAACATGGAATAGCTACTGTGAAGTAGTAAAAAATAATCGAGAATATTCTAAACTAAAATAATTTAAGATAGCCCAAAGTGAATATTTAAAATAGTTAAAGACAACTTAAGACTACCCTATGGTAACTTAAGAATGATCTATAGTACTCAAAAATAACCTAGGGTGGAATAACACAAAATAATTGAAAATAACGTAAATTATAATAAATTTTGATAACCTATGTTGAAAATAACCTAAACTTGAATAACCTACAATAACTTCTAGTGTGATAGTTTGAAATAATTATAAACAATTTAGGTCGGATTAACTCAAAATAACTTAAGGTACAATAACCTATAATAACCAAAGGTGATATAATCAATAATATCCTAAGGTAAATTAACTTAAATAACCTACGATAAAATAACATTAAAAAAACTAAGAATAACTTTAAACTAACCTAAAATCCTAGCCTATGGTAATGTAAAAATAACATAGTTAAGGAAGTTTACATTAATTTAAGAAAGCCTAAGATTAATGTGGGAATTTAGTTTATGGTAGCTTACATATAAATTAAGAAAAAAATGAGCATAATAATATGCATGGACAAATCATTTCACTTAATCAAATTGTGGTCCAATGGTTATAGCTTGGACTTATTCCTTAAATATGGAGGTGAAGGGAAATGAGAGGTTTAGGCTTTCACATTTGTATTATAAGTTAGTAAGTTAAATGGCCTATGTTAATTTAGGTGACTAGGCTAGGTTCCTAGGTGCATAACCTAGCTTAGGTGCTTAAATTCCTAACCTAGCTTAATTATGAATTAGGAAGCTACCTTAATGAATTAACTATTAATGAATTTGATTATAGTAAAATCACTTATGTGTAATAATTGGTTTTCATTCATTAGGGTGTTAATCATTTTCATTGTGATAAATTTGTCCAAGTTCATTCAAAATTTACTAAAATATATTGTGAATTTGAACACATTGGTGTAATGCTAATTTTAGTTTGTCAAATATTGAGGTTGTGGAAATTCTTGTTTTCCCTATTTAGATTTTGTTCAAGCATTACAATTTGATCACGTAATTGTAATTCATAAAATGTAAAATGTATTATTGTTGTGGTTGTGCAAATGCATGGTCATGTGAATGAAAAGTATGAATTTTTATTGATGAAACCAAACCAGAAAACATCAAAATTATTTCCCTTTAAAAAGAGTTTTCCTCTTCTTAAAAAGAAATATTGGTAAATTTGTTTTCCACATGTCCCATTATTTGTTAAAAAAACATGTCATTAACTATTTATGGTGAGGTGAAATTGATTTCAACTTCAACCTTTATCGTAATCATTTTAATACCATCATTACAACAATATGTGTCCAAGTTCATTCTATGTTTCACTATATTTTGAATGAAATTGGACAAATTTACAATGGTGAAAGTGAACAACCCTTTATAAATGGGGATTAGTTGTTACATACAAGCAAATTCACTAATAATTAATTGAATTCACTAGTAATTAAATCATTAATAATAAAATAACAAGTAAATCATTAATAATTAATTATGCACCTAAGCTAGGCACTTGAGAACCTTCATTAAGCTACATAGCTTAAATTAAAACCTAGCCAACTTAAACACCTTGCCTACCAACCTAGGGTGTGAAGGTTTAAACCCTTCACCTATTTTCACCTCCATGTTTAAATCACAAGTCCTTAACCATTAAATCACTATTTAAATGAATGAATCTATCATCACATATTATTATGCACATTTTTTTTTTACCGAAACTATTCTTGGTAATTATACCATAGGCTATTCTATTGTACCACATTATTGGTTATTTTACATTGTTTTACCATAGGCTATTCTTGCCAATTTTTTATTATTTTATCATAGGTTATTCTATCATACCTCATTGTTGTCATGAATGACATTGTTAGCATCATTGCCAGCATCATCGTTAACATCATTGTTAACATCATTGTCAACATCATTGTTAAATCATGCTTTTAGTTCACTATCAATTAAGTTAATTATTAGTTCATTCCTAGTTCACTCTTAGTTCACCCTTAATACACTCCTAATTCACTCTTAGTTTAGTCATGGGCCACATAAATAAATATGGGCCACACATGGGTAGTCATAGGGCACACATGGGGATGCAACTTCCATGGAGGCTTCTTTGAATTAGGTCCCCAAGGTGTATAATTAGAGGTATGACCTTTAATTACCTTTAGTTTGCTCAATGTTAATTTTGGGTATGTTCGTTACTACAAAATGTGGGTGCAGTTCACTAGACTAATGAATTCACTACTTCCCCACTAAGTCCTATCCACTATAATTGGTGAATTCACTCATAATCCAATGAAATCACTTGGTGTACAATGACACCTTTTGTTGTAATGGTTTTTTTTGTCACAACCTTGTTTTTTTTTTTTTTTTTTTTTTTTGCAATAAAATCTTTTTGGTTTTTTTTTTTTTACTTTTTGTTTTTTTTATTTTTTTTTTTAAAATTTTGTTTGTATTAGTTTTTTTTTTTTTCATAACTTTTTTTTTTTTTTTTTTCATTATTGCAATAAAATCTTATTAATTTTTTTTTTGCACCTATCATGGTCTTGTTTGTGTTTGTTTGTTTGATGATTTGGATTTGGAACTAGGCCTACCTTTGCTTTTGTATTGGTTACGAAATATTTTAGGCTTGGTTGTTTTTGTGCTTCTAACATTTTGGGTACTTAGTTCAAAAAAATTTCCACGAGGGTTTGTATATGCCCATTGATCTAAAAACCTTTTTAAGAACCTTTCTAATTATAAGTAAACTATGAGTTAACTAACAATGAACCAAAATGAATTATAAGCGAGCTATGAATTAATTATGAGTTGATTAAAAATGAATTAGTTGTGATTCAAAAAATTTGTGAATGAATTGAAAATTAACTATAAATTATTTAAAATTGAATCATGAGTTAAATTATATAAATAAACTATAAGTTAACTATGAATGAATTATGAAGTCATGGATGAAAATCCATGTGAATAAACTTAAATATCATGTGAACATGTCCAATGTTCACATCCCTGACAAGTAGTATTAGCCATGCTTATAATATTATTGTATTTAGTGTTAACTCTAATGTTAGGTTAATGTTAAAAATGTTAAACTTAATCACAAATCTACATTTAAAATGTTAAATAACATTAAACCTTAGGTGACTATGACATGGAATCAATGTTAAGATGGTATTAATAACTATTTGAACCAACAATAATTCTTTGATTTTTTTTTCAAAGCATAACATCATTGGTAACTAATATTTCAAAAAATGATAAATTGATTCAAATTTTAATAAACATTGTTTAGGCACTATTTTTTTTCATAAAAATGAAAATCTTATTTTTATAAGTGTGGATTGAATTTCACACTTAAAAAAATTCAATAATAATAATTAATTAAAAAAAAAATTAGTTTGACCCTCACTTTTATTTTAATTATATCATTCACCTTCCCTTTTGAATTATTTGTAAAATCCAACCAAATGAAAACAAATATTCAAAATTAAGGATAAAGTCCTCGAAGATGATTACCATAATCAATTTTCTAATGACATTATGGTCTCCATACATTATGGCAATAAAGGACTACCTAGTAGGGTATTAATGAGGTTAGGTTTACCTATGAACTACCTACCTATTTCTTCATCTGCTACCTATATATTTCTTCATGAACTACTTATTTATCTACCTACCTACTTATATACCTACCTATGGGTTATTTACTTTCCCACTTATAACCAATAACGTGTCACATTCAAAATTCTTATAATGAAATTTTGTGTGTAAAGATAAATTGATAGAGCTTTAGGCAAGAATCTTATTTTTTAGGATAGGGGCTATCAAAAGTCTACATTGGAGGGCTACATAAGGCCATCTTAAGGGTTACCTAAAAATTATCTAATGGCTATTGAAAAGGTTACATAAGGTCTATATAACAGATTATAAAAGGACTTATAAATTAGCAAATATTTAGTAAGGGCTACTTATGGGGTTACATAAAGGACATTTTAGGGTTTAACTAGGGAGTTACTTAAGGGGACACTTGGGGATTATTTAAGGGCCTACCTTGACGAAAGGATAATTAAGGACATTTCGAGGGGCTACATAGGGCTTACCCAGGAAACTATCTTAGAACTTTCAAAATTAAAAGATACATGACATCATACTTTTGGGGCTACTGAGGGGTTATTTAAGAATTTGCTTAAGGATTCTTAAATTAAAAGTTATTTAAGGTTATATTTTTGAAACTACATTGGGGGTTATTTAAGAGTTATTTAAGAAGATAATTAAAGATTACATAAAGATTTTAAATAGCATTTAGGTGTCCCATAACCTAAGTAGGCCTCTAAGTGAATCCTTAGGTAGCTTTTTAAATAGGCCTTAAATATCTAATTACATAGGTAGCCCCCTAAGTATCTCTTTTAAGTAGTCCCTTGGTAGGCTTATGCACCTTATGTAAGATTTTGTTAACCCCCAAGTAGTGCTTTAACAAGCTTTACATAACCCCTTAAATAACCTTT
>Ga0116228_10003525_pt1 | contig 13743 bp, 7 predicted proteins | sample S1TSphfallax_2_FD_89694 | JGI IMG/M metagenome (GOLD analysis project Ga0116228, IMG submission 89694) | Host-associated microbial communities from peat moss isolated from Minnesota, USA - S1T2_Fc - Sphagnum fallax MG | ecosystem: Host-associated > Plants > Peat moss > Unclassified | place: USA... | reverse complement strand
CTCTGCGGAGGCTACATCCAAATGGCTCTTTTTCCCGGGACTCCCAAGTTGGAGTCTCGAAATTGTCCCGAAACTGTACCGGGTGGAGTCCCGGGACTTTGGGAGCTCATAACTCCCGATTGCGAAGTCTAATCACAATGAACTCTAAACCAAACTTGTAGCCCTCGTCGAGATCTTTCCAACGACGTATCACACTCTCAATTCGGAGGTCGGGAAGAGGTCGATTCCCGACTTTTAATGGTCGGAAGTCTCGGCCCTTCTTTTGCCCATAAATTGGGTTACAGCTGTCCAAATGGCCAATGCGAGGCCATTTTCGATATCTACGCTTCAAGACCTTTCCAATGACACCAAGAACACCTCAATTCGAGGAGTTTTGGGCCTTGCTGTCGAACCCTAAACATTCGGGAGTCCCGGAGGACTCCAAGTCCCCAACTTTGGGAATGTTGGGCTTCACCCCCACACTTGGCCAAAGTGGGGTTGCGACATCGAAGGTAGAAGGGCGTGCTAGAGCTCTTGGATGGGACTAGGAACATTGACAAGCAATTCATTTACTCACATAGATCTATACAAACCAAACAACAAGTTGGTTAGTGCGTAGTTGAAACACTTTGGTGCACAGACGAGCCACGAGCAAGCACAAACTCACAAAACTCACCACGACTTAGACTTGGGGGAAGTCACCACCTTCCCCCTTATAGTATACTATGTGCCTGGCCATGGGAGCAGCATCCAAATGTCATTTTGTCCCGATACTCCCAAGTGGGAATCCCAAAATTCCCACAATTGGGACTTCCGCAATTTTGGGGGCCCATAATTTTTTGTGCAAACCTTCGATGGATATGAAGTCTAAAGCAACGTTGTAGCCCTTGCCAATAGCTTTTCAATGATATGTCACATGTCACTTGCACGCAAGGAAATTGGGGCGATTTCTAACTTTTAATGGTCAGATGGTCGGGAGTCAAATCGCCAATTTGACTCCTGGCCCTTATTTTGGCCATAACTTATGTTTTAAGTGTCCAAATGGGTCATGCAAGCCCACATTCCAAGATCTTTCCACTTATATAAGAAACTCTTCAATTCAATGGGTTTTGACCCCTACAATCGCTCTTTGAAAATTCAGGAGTCCATTAAGACTTCAACTCCCAAAATGGGAGCTCACTTCGGAGTGTCAGGGTTCATTCCTTCACACTCTCCTACAATCCTAAGAGCATGAGATGTGACTCCCGACTTCTCTTTTGGCCCGTAACCTTGCAAGCCCTTACTTTAGTTGCAAGCCCAAGGTTAGGGTTGTGACACCTTTGAACCTTAATTTTACTCCTAATCAATTGTAACCAAGAAAGTTTTGTCAATATATTATTTTGGAGTACTCCCCACTACTTTGGGTGTATAGGACTTTTTAAACCTTTATGAACTCATGCATTGGTATTGAATTTCACAAAAATTAGTAGAAGTAGATTCATTATAAAAAACCAATTTAATATTAGACTTGCATTTCATGGTCTTATGAAGGTTAAGTTTTTCTTACAAGAAAAACATGGTGTCACATTCAAAGTAAAAAAAGATAAATGCCCACTTCCTCCCAAAGCTTTAATTTGGTTGTTAAAAACCATCTTTGTGGATCATTTCCCTTAAGATTTAATAGAGTGTCACCAAAAATAATATACCCACCATTGGGGATGTTTCCTTTTTTGTTTTTGCCAAAAACATTACTTGGTTAATGTGGGTAAAAAGCCCACAACTCCAACTTTCATGTCCTTACTTCAACAATTTGATTCACCTTCCACCATCCTACAACAAATCATTTTTAAATTGTGGCACAACTTTCATGCTTGCAAAGTGACCACATTGATGTGGCTAATCCTTAACTGTGGTCTCTTTGTTAACACTTGATTAGCATGGGGTTACCCTCCAATTGCAAGGTCTACAACATTAGCAAAATTTTCGAACATTGTTTGCTTCAATGTTTTAGGGTTAGGTTTGTTTGGGAACCTTTTCTTAGGGTTTGGTGGTGAGTTCATGTAGTGGCTCCCCTCTCTTGGCCCTTTGTGCTCCTTGGTGATATAGGAATAGAACATTCATATGATTCACAAAGGTGGCTTTTCTTACAAAAGACATTCGTTAGACATTTAGAGGTATATCTTGTGGGCTTTAAGTGTAGGAACCACTTGGATGATGATGGGTATTCTAATATTAGGATCTTAATTCAACAAGCTTGGACTTCCATTGTGGAAGTTGGGATGACCAATTGGCACACCATCAACATTCAAATATCTAATAGAAACATTAGTTTCAAGCTAACATTGATAGTTCTTTCGAGATTCTTTGGTTGGGACTAGTAAAGACACCATGAAATGGGCAAGACACTATCTACCCCCCATCTAGTTCTACATGGTGTTTACTCCAAGCTGTCACATGCCCCACCATTGAAGTTTCCATGTCACATAGGCACTCTCCTTTCATTGCTTTCTGTAAGACATATAAAGCACCATTGACCTCCTTATAATGTTTCTATCATCAACTATGATTTGAACTTGTTTTGCATTATAGTAAATTTTCAAATGATGAAGGAATTGTTGCACTCTGACAAAACTAGGGGACTTGGAGATGTAATTTGAAATGCATTTAACATTAATAAATTTGGGATAAGGTTTTTTATGCACCCACAACTGAACATTTGAACCGAATAAATCCAACATGCACCTTCAATAAATGGGTCCAAACGACATTTAATGAACCAATGTGTTTACTTTGCATTTAGGACTATTGTCGTTTTTGGGGTCCTTTTGCCAAAAAAAAACATGTTTTTATAAAGAGGGGTAAAATCATAGTCAAAGGAGCCACCCAAATGAATGGACGCTCCTTAAAACTGTATTTTTCAATGTTTGAAAATCACAAGGGAAACATAATACTTCGGATTTTTATAATTTCTTTTGGAATATTTTCCATTACTTACCAAGTTTACATGTTCAAAGCTTGACACAAATCAAAAATATTTTTGCATGTTCAAAGCATTCAAACTTCAAAAGTGGATAATCCTTGTTTTTTTCAAACGTTTTTTTCTCTACCAAATGTATAAGTCCATTTGAAAATTGGAAAGGATTTAAACATTGATTATTAAAAAGAAAAAAGGACTTGAATTGATGAAATCTGTTTTTATAACCCATTTGAACACATTTGGCTCAAAAGTGTTTTGACCTTGAAAATTATGGATTTTGAAAATGTAGCTTTAACAAAAGTTGTTCATATATACGTGATATAAGGCATGAATGTATGATACACATGATATAAAATTGATTTGTAATCTAAATATATCTAAAATGCAGTGTGAAATAGGGTATTTAAAATTTGCACTATTTTTTCCATTTTTTTTCCAACAAAAATTGCTAAATTAGGAAAATTTGAAACCAAAAACATATGTTGGTTTTGAAAGGGGTGGATAATCCAACTATTCAAACCAAAAATTTCACCAAATTAATTTTTTTTACTTTTAAAAAAGAAAAAAATGTAAAATATATCCTTGCATCATTTTTTAAAAACAATTATATGTTGCAATTTTTTTTTCCAAGGTTAGATAATTAATTATTTGTATTAGTGTATGATTCATCTTGTTAAACAAATATGGTCTTCATAATTAAATGGTTATATTAACTACTTAATTAATGTTTCTTCTTATGACCAATTTAAGGAGGCGACAACATTGACAAAGATTTTTTTTTAAATAATCAAATTAAAAATATATAATGTTAATATCTCACAATAAAATATCAAAATTAACCATAATATTGAAATATTTAAACAAGTTTCTAATTACACAATTTGTTTATAACCAAATGTGGCGATTTTCTTATGAATGATTACCATTTTAACAACATCATAAAAATAAATAAATAAATAAATTTATACCTAATCATATTGCAAAAAATAAGAACTTCTATTTCTTCAAAAAATGGACATATTTTATGATATGAAAAAATACATGAAAGACTTAATAATTGCACTTTTGAATTCACATTATATTTACAAAGATTTTAGGTCTCTAGAAGAAATGTTGTCCACTCTATCCATATTTTTGCAACTATTATGCAATTAATGTCCAAACCAACTGATTTTATGACTATTAGTGTGTTAATCCTACATGTCCATGTAGTTGCAACTTGTTGTAATCACATATGCAACTACAAGTAGGGTTGAACCAAATTCTAGCTGTACATGTGACTACAACTTACGATTAAGATGATTTTCATTGAAAATGTAGATGAAAAGTGAACAATGTCATCCAATTTTGATTACATTCATTGATGGATGATAAGGTAGTTGGTTTTGAAATTACAAATGAAAGGTTTTTCAACTGCAATAGTACATTCTACCACATGAACAAAGAAAGATAAACCACATATGGCAAACTTTACTATTTCAATTGGATTACTATCCTTTTAATGTACCCATTCATGGGTCTTCTTTGCAATTATCCATGGGTCTTCCATGATACAATATCTAATAGCTAATAGCTTGGTAAAAAAGGTTATTATAACCTAGTTGATAAACTAGGCTAACTAAGCTTAATAAGTTACGTTAAACTAAATAGGCCTATGTACATTGGTAGCCTAGCTTAACTTGCATACTTAATTAATTGGCCTAAGTTTTTTTATAGGTAATAGTAGGCTAGTTTATTAGGTGTAGCTAATAGGATAGGCTAGGTCATTAATTAATTTGTAAACTAAGTAGTAGGTAGTAAGTAGGATAGGTAATAGGTAGGTTTATTAGTTTTTTATGTGAATATGTGATCATGTTTTCATATTAATTAATTAATTAATTAATCAGGTTAGGTACTTAATCAATTAATTAGTTAAGCTAAGTAGTGTGTTATAAGTAGGATAGATATTAATAGGTAGTAGGTAGGTAGGTAAGCTAAGCAAGAGGTATTTTATTTTGTGGATATGCCATAATGTTTTTGTATTAATTGATAAAATAATTAGTTATATTTACAAAATTAATTTATTAAATGTAGGGTAGGTAATTAATTGATTAGGTAGGCAAGGTAGTAGATAGTAAGGTATGTAACCTAGGTAATATGTAATAAATAGGATAGGTACTAGTAGGTAATAGGTAGGTAGGTAAGCTAATCAAAAGGTATTTATTTTGTGAATATGTCATAATTTTTCTGTATTAATTTATTAATTAATTAGCTATGCTAAAAAATTATTTAATAAATGTAAGCTAGGTAATTAATTTATTCGGTAGGCTAGGTAGTAGATAGTAGGTATGTAACCTAGGTAGTATGTAATAAGTAGGATAACTACTAATAGGTAGTAGGTAGATAAGTTATAAATTAAGCAAAAGGTATTTTATTTTGTGGATATGTTGCAGTGTTTTTGTATTAATTGATTAATTAACTAGTTATGTTAAGTAATTAATTTATTAAATGTAGGCTAGAATATTAATTTATTAAGTAGGCTAGGTAGTAGATAGTAAGTATGTAGGCTAGGTAATATGTGATAAGTAGGATAGGTAGTAGTAAGTAGTAGGTAGGTTAAATTGTAAATATTTTATTATGTGGATATATGATATTTTGATAATAATAATCATAATAATTAATTAGGTAGGTTAGGTAATTAATTTATCAAATGTAGGTTAGGTAATAGATAGTGGGTATGTAGCCAAAATAATATGTAGTAAGTAGGATAGGTAGTAGGTAGTAAGTAGGATAGATAGTAAATAGTTAATGAAAATTGTAAACAATTTATTGTGTGGACATTTGATAATGTTTTTGTATGGGACAAAGGATGTGATAGTGTTATAATGTTGTAGTGTTTCCCTTTCATTACAATTTTCCCATATTTTTTGTTTACAACTTCAAACTTGTAAAGTATATAAGTTGGTGAAGGAATAAATTAGATTCATGGTATGCACTATGAACATAGTGCATGTGTCATTTGGGATGAGCTAATCAAAAAGCTTGTCCCCAACAAAATAAATAAGATCATACCTACCTACTTAGCATATGCTAAATAGCCTATTCTACCTTAGCCTAGCTTATCCTAGAATAGGTTGCTTATTATAGTTTAGCCTAGGATAGATTCTAATTAATTAATTAATTTTTATTTTTTTGTAATTATGATATTTAATTATTGTAATTATAATATCTCTTTATTGAATATATGGAAAATTGCCACATTTTATAGCCATTGGTTCTTCAAATTACCACATGGTTAAATCCAAATCACCCATCAATGGCACACTTGATAACATGCAACTATCCCAAATGTAGTCGCAAATTGGGGTTCCACTTCATACTAAGGATCATCCATGGCAATGGTTGAGAAATTCAGGCCTAGTTGTAAGGTTTGCGACTACACTTTCAACTTCATGCCCATGTCATGTCTTTTGTGACTGATTGTATTTTGGCACTTGTCTTCGGTGGCTAGGCTATTTTTAGTCACATGTGTATGTTACAACTATATATGAATCACAAATCTAGTTGTTGATTTTCAAATTTCTTCTAGTTCGTCAATTTAAACACAAAGATATTTGTTGATTTATTCATGAAATGTTACTTAAGTTTTTTTTTCTAACATTGTAAATTATAATAATTTTTTTGAATACATTATTGAAGTGGTTTAATGGTTAAGACCTTACTGTGTTTCCATGAGGTCTTGGGTTCAATCCTTGATGGATGCATGCTTAATGTATCTCATATAAATGCAATTTACAAACATATACATCATGGTGATTACACAAATATGTACATCACACTTAAATGGTATCAAAACATTTTTGTCTACAAAATCAAAATTATAAAAACAAATTAAATGTTTTTCACGACATGTAAATTTGTCACAACATGTCATGACAAATCTGTAATATGTGATTCCACAATTTGGGGAGGGGGAGAAGGGAAAAATAATAATATGATGACATGGCACGTTATTCCATGTCATATTAACTTGGGACCTCGTACATCCATGTCATAATTTTTTAATTAAAAATTATCTAGTGCAACATGTGACTATTCAAAATGACTAAAAAATATTTCATTAAAAATGTCCTAATCAACTAGTCTTTTTTTAACCAAAACGATACAAGTTGCAAATTAGTTAATTTTGTCATATTTCACTAAAAACCTAATGATTTGGGTACTGGAAAAAGACAAGATTTCTTCTTATGGCATGGGAATTCAATATCTTTCGATGCAACACTTGGCACAAATCAAAGCAAGTTACACCTTTTCTTTTATCATATGAAATGCCAAAAATAAAAATGTTCTACAACAATATAATTATTGCCAACTCCATGTTTTTTGTAATACCCTTTGTACACCCTAATGGTGTTTAGCAAATGGTTGAATGGGATACTAGTTGAATTTGTCATCATTGGAAAAAGTCAAGAAAATGACCTTAACTCAATTTTTTGAACATTATCCAAATGTATGCCAAGCAATTGGACACATAATCTTATCCTTGTTGACAATGTTTAAACTACAATTAATGTGATGAAGTTTGATTTTGTACAATTTACTTACAATTTCATGTAAATTCATTATGTATAATAATGCATCCACATTTATTTAGTGGATGAATGCAAGGTATGATGGCTCATTTTTGGAATCATAGTTGTAAGGTGTTTTGTATTTATATGTTTATGGTGAAAAATTTAATTTTAAATATATTAAATGATGATTCATTCTAGATTAACAACTTGATTATGAAGACATTTGCATAATTAGTTTTTGAAAATAATGAATTCATTATCAATAATGGACTTTTGAAATCAAAATATGGACTGATAAGTTGACTAAATTGTTAAGGAATTTAAGAATTCATATTGAAATTCTACTTCAAATTGTTTATAATGAGTAAGCGTGGGTTGAAAAATGATATCATAAAATTAAATATGAAATCTCTTTTTGTGAAACTTTAACAAAATGGTGATTATGAACTTTTGAAAAGTTAGAATTGGACATTGCTTTCAAAAGTCCTTTTGAAATGAATTTTTTTTGGTTTAACAAATTTTTTATGCCTAATAGATACACAATTAAAATATCTAAATGGCCTATTATTCTTATGGAATTTATAGGTTTTTATTTTAGGATTTTCAAAGTGATTTCACCATACTAGCTAACAACATTTTTCAATATGGGTTTTGACCTAATTTGAAGAGGTTTCATAAGTGACTGAAACTTCAGTAGTAAAATATTGCATTAATGAAGTCTTAGAATTTAAAACCATATCCATATGGATCATTTATAAATACTTGCTTGTGATTCTTGTGAATGCTGCATCTAACTAAAATGAATCATTAAATAATGTTTTTAGCCTAGTTTGACATATTTACCTCCAATTTTCTACATATCAGTATCGATTCAACATAACATACTTTGTTGTAAAACAATATTTTTTGGTAAAACATACTTTGCCACAAAACATTATTCTATTATAGAACATTCATTTATATCAAAACATTATTTATTTCATGCCATATTGATAATCATAAACACTTCATTAAATTTTTGCAAAAACTAATTTCTATAATTGATGTGTTTTCATGCAACAATGTTTGGTCGATGGCCAAATTTTTTTTTATGTTTGTGGCATGTGTGTAAAGCATGGGCAAAAAATGTTGTAAAAAAAATTGGAAGTGCAAAAGATTGAAGAAGAATATTATCCACTTTGGGGAAGATCATGTATTCACAAGCTTGTCCACTCAATCAGGATCCTATTTTGTTGGCACCATGTTCTACAAATTTGCAACTCTATAATTAAACCAAATTAAATAAATTCAAAATTGGAAACATGTAAATTGATTGCAACAAGAAATACAAACTACACAAATGGTTCACATTTGCAACATGCAAATCAAATGGAGCTATATTTGTACAATGAACTCCATAAATTGGTTGATGGTTGTTATTTTGTTGGACATGTCTTCTGTAACAAACCTACAACTTACTAGAACGAAAATTATATATTTGAATCCAATAGTTATTAGTTACATAATGTTGTTTTACTATTATTAATCTTTGATGCAACAAACATACCCCTTAATGCATAAACAAAATTATAAAAGTCACAAATGTAAGACTTCATAAAATAATGGCTTTCTATGAATCAAAGTTTTCATACTTACATGTGTTTACTAGGCAATGATGGATATTTCATTCTAAGTCCATCATGTGCCAAGTCTTTCCCATAATCTATCACAATTGTGAGACATGACACAAACACATTGGGATTATTATCATTAGCTTGGGCATGTAAAGAATTGGTTGGTTTAAATTGTGCTTATCTTGGGAGGAGATGTAATTCAAGTTGGTTGATATTGGTTCAACAAGGCTATGTGAAGACTGACCTAAAGGCCACAACCCAAGAGAAAGGAAGGTGTCTTCCTAAAACCAATATGGATTGTTGATAATGAAGTTGATAGGATGGTTGTCGCAGGGCTTGCATTATTGACATATGACTGTATGTCAACATCATTTTCAAATTTATGGTCCTAGGGCTATCAACAAGGGTTGCCCTAATAAACAAATCCAACCCATAAAATGGTGCAATTTCTTGTTTACATTTGTGTGGACTATGGGATGACACATTAGAATGGATGGGTTGGTCCCCATCAACTTTTGCCTTTTGAAGTTTTGTTGACATTTTGGTACCTTTTGCATAAAATGGGGAAAATATGAATGGTCAGAATAGGATGATTAAAGCCTTGGAATTTTAAATTTGACTGTTAAATTAAAACATCTTTTTTCATCTCCCATAAATAATAATCTTGTAAGGAAATTTCATGCACTTGTGGTTGTGTCATCATTAATTAAAATTGTTGCAATGTTGACCTTTGAAGTTTTATAAGGGTTTCTTTTACTTGGCCAAGCTTCATGGACAATGCATGTACCTAAAAAATTTAATGTCTACCAAGACACTTTTACATTTCTTCTACGTATCACACAAGGCATTGTCATCTTGAAAGTTTGGATTTCCTAAAAAAGCCTAGAAAAATATTTATCTCCTCCCTCACATGCAACACGTCATTGACCACCTAATTAAAAGAGTTCACAAGTTATAGAAAAATTAATATGTAGTTTAAAGGTGAAACATTTCCAAATGGTGAGATACATGTCTTGGATTAAACTTTTCACTCTTGTTAATTCTATTAAAGGCATTATAGTTGTTCAACATTTCTTGAAAGAAATATCTACATGAAAATGTGCAAGTGGAAAGGTAGTGAATGAAATACTTGGTCCAAAGTTGCAACATCAATGTTGCACCACATATTCCAACTCCTTTGTCATTCCAAGACCATATATGTTTGAAATTGCTCTATGAGCAATCTTTGACATGAATCATTGTATCTTTTCAACAATTGGATTTTGTAGCTATAGATTAAATCCGAGTAACCCCAAAAAATCTCATCAACATTGTGCAACATCTTCATTACATTGCTACAGTTTGGGAAATCATAAGAATCCATAATTAAGATTATCTTGCACTGCTATGGTTAGCTTCACAAAATGCCCTTGTTCACAATAGTATTGTAAGATGTTGTAAGAATTAATCCTTTATTTGCATAAGCAAGTGGATATCATTACCAAAATGTTGATCAACAAAATAATTTGAATGTTTGAACTATGTGTGAGCACTTTATATCCAATGATAATGGTTGTGATTCCTTTTCACTTTAGTAATGGTGTTTTTGTAATTTCATTTTTGTGTGATCCTATGGGCATTTAGGACCAAATTCAAAAGGAGATCGCTTCAACATGTGGTACATTGGTAACTAACCCCATTTAGATCTCTCTTCATTAATTTTAATGTGTTGGTCAAATTTATACAATTCTTGTAAAAGGGTCCATTCATGATTAGGGTACAAAAAAAAAGTGTCCAATTTTAAAAAGACTACAAAAGAAAACTTTGGATTTTTGTTTATCTTACATTATTATTATTGTAATGGATTTTTGTATGCCAATATATTAAATAATGTCTTCTTAAATAAATAATAATATTTTAAAATAATTTGGATACTATATAAATGTCAATTTGAGTCTTATAAACTAAAGTAATCAAGTGTCTAAACTACATTTTTTTAAAAGGAATCAAAAGGAATTCATTAAGTCATACAATTGATTTTCAACTTTTTGTACAATAAAAGCATGCCCCTTTCTATGAACTTGATGAAAAATCAAATCATACAAAAATTTCAAAGTTTTTTAATTTTGAAGGAAAGGGTTGAAGGCAAAAGACTCTTGTTTAAAACCATTTGTTAGAAAAATAATGTTCAATGGGTTTTTAATATTTAACTTTAGATGCAAGTCGCATGTGCAAGAAATATTCTTGCCAAAAAACATGTTTGTTTGTCAATTGAAACTCATTTTGGGATTTCCTGGGATTTTTTTCATTTATGGCATTAAACCAAAATATTCATACACAATTATGTATGATGTGGAAAATTACCATTAACATATGAATTATCTTATATTGGACTATTCAAATTTTCTCACTTAAATTTGTTTCATGTAAATGTTATTTGTAAAAAGTAGTTCCAAAAAAAATTTAAGTTTTTTTTTCCTTTTTTGTACCCTAACCATGAATGGACCTAAAACATAATAATTTTTTTTTTTTGAATGATTATGCAACATTGGTTTTTTTTGCATCATATTCCTTTTTCCTTTGCAAGTATTGTAGGTACTTTTGGACACATTTCATTATAATGAACCTTTGCATGGTGTTATCTCCACCCCCTCCAAATGTTTGTGAATTCAAGGATTATTTGACAACATCTAAAATGTGGGTTATCATTTCAATCCCTCCACCAACCTATTGGATGGGCAACAGCAAGGAAAAAAAAACATAAACCTAGAACAGATGAAAAACCCAATATAGTACAAGAGTTGTAGTGTAGTCACTAATGGATAAGAATACCACCAACCAAATGTTGAAACAAACATGTTTAAAATGTCATTTGTTTCCAATTTCATGAAAAGCACCATAGTGTTTTCTGGTTTTTCCAATTGTTTTCTAACCATGACAATATCCATCTCTAACAATAGAACATACATCCCATTAATCTTGACTTCCAAAGGAGGAGGAGGTAGCTCACAAGAACTTTCCACCGTGAAAGTTTCATCAATTGACCTTGCCTTTGCATTAATGTTATGATATGCTGAGATGTGGTACACCACTTTATGGCAAAGTCACAACAGAAAACATAGATAGATTTGCATTTGTTTTGTTCTTCCTAATGGGACCTTTTGCATTGTCCAATGTAACCTTCTGTAGTGGTGGCTTTTTGAATAGCATAAGGTTTGTGGCCAAACTTACAAAATGAAAAAATGATAACAACCTTTTAAAATTTCACTCCTTAACATATGCCATCATCAACCTCTCACATTACATTGGCAAAATCAAAATGTTGGAATAAAAAGCTAACTTACCTGCTCTTATAATTCGAACTAAAGAAAAAAAATCATCGTTGCTCAATTCATAAACCTCCTTCTCCTTAGGAGGTATGAGCCTTGCAAGGGACCTTCCCATGGGTGATGTCAAAGTGTGGTTCCAATGTCACCATTTCATATTCCTCCTCTAGGTATAATACAACATAATGGTGTCTACTTTGTTGCATGGTGGATTTATAGATTTTATTCTTGCCTTTTGGACTACCAAAAACTTGTAGTGGGCATCAAGGTAAATTAATTGCTACTCAATCTTTAAATTAAAACCACCTTACAAACAAATGTTAGTAGTAAAAAAGTTGTAGCAATATATAGATGCAACTATTGTTATATTATTGTAAAATTTCCAAAGTTATAGCTCGACAATATAACATCGCAACATCACAAAATTCACACTACATTGTTGTTTCCAAACATTCATATTATCTTGCAACATGAATTTTTTTTGTTTGTTCTTTGTGTTCTTATTTTACTTTTGCTTAGTATTTCATTAGTAAGGGGACAAAACTTCAACATTGCACTTAGACAAAATAGTAAACATGGAAAAACCCCAATGATTGTATATATAAACCCTAGAACTAGAAGTGGAACATGAAACCATAAACCCCCAAGGCCATCTTAAACCCTACATAGAATAGTATTTTTCGGCAAATTATTACCATGCTCACCAACAAATTCATGGAAAACAAAAAAGAAAGGAAGAAAAGACTTACCCCTTCTACCCATCTAGTTGCCATTGTTTTCACAATGTTGATGTATTCTTGTCAACCAAGCAAGTGAATCATGCATGAGTCTTGTGCAATGGTGGGTAATACTTCCTTTAACAAATGTCTTCACTCCGCTTCTTCTTCTGCATTCATCGCAACTTTGATTTGTGTAGGTGGGTCTTCTAATTCTAGTGTGTTGGAATGAAGGATGTTGGCAAGAAGTGTGCTACTGGGCTGCTGAAACTTCATTAAGCTTGTAGTAATCACATTGGAGGCTGGATTGTTTTGCTCCATTGGAGTTGTAGGCATAAATGTTGTGTTCTCTTTAATAGGTATTGGATCCATGATTACAAACGAATTTTAAAGGCAGAGAAAAATAATGCAAAGCAAAACTAAAGGTTGTCACCTCACCATTTAATGCAACACGACTTCCTTGTGTGCAAAACCTCTCAAAACCTGTGTACCGCAACAATTAGTGTTGAAAACAATCAATGACAATACACAAAAACATGAGAAAAACAATCCTAAAACCCTAAACCTACTTCCTTTGCAATGCTTGCAAGAAGAGCTATCCAACCCTGTCTCCATAATCTT
>Ga0116228_10003524_pt1 | contig 13743 bp, 10 predicted proteins | sample S1TSphfallax_2_FD_89694 | JGI IMG/M metagenome (GOLD analysis project Ga0116228, IMG submission 89694) | Host-associated microbial communities from peat moss isolated from Minnesota, USA - S1T2_Fc - Sphagnum fallax MG | ecosystem: Host-associated > Plants > Peat moss > Unclassified | place... | reverse complement strand
CATCGGGTGGTCTGTCTCTAAATCTTCTTCACCCCATGTCAAACTTTGTGCTAACCTGCCACCCGCCGGTTTTCAAACCCAGGTTGGTAACACTGAACAAACTTACCCGGCAGTTCCCATACACACTTGGGAACCTTTTTATGTAGACAGCTATGCAATGCAATGCCACCAAAGAACCTCCAACAACCTCAACTGCTTGCAAATTTTGATCACCCTTTGCATTATAGAGCAAATCATAGTTATGACATTCTTGGTGCGGGAATGTTATGGAAGCCCAAAGAAGCACGAATTTTAATGAATTTTATAGATCAACTGGTGAACATTCGGTAAACATTCGCGTCGAAGAATGTTTTGACAAGGTGCTTTACCACGTAAATTCGCAAATTCTAAAGTGCAAAATGAAGAATGTCATTACTATGGAGCAAATCCTCCCTTTTAAACTTGCATTTCTCTTTCTTGTTGGATCTTCTTTTTTGGTCTCACTCCAAAAGCTTCTACCTTGAGGTGCATGTTATTGGCATAAAATGAAGTCCATGAAGATAGCAAATATTTCCTCATCCGTTTCTCAAATTGTGTTGAGAACACTTTCCTAGCCCTTTCATTCATATGCCTCGTAATTTATAAGTTTGATTCATGATATATTTTCCTAGCCCTTTCATTCATATGCCTTGTAATTTATAGGTTTGATTTATGATATATTTTCCTAGCCTTTTCATTCATATGCCTTGCAATTTATAGGTTTGATTCATGATATATTTTGCCTTGTGCTTTTCGATAGCTAAAGCCCACGGATGAAGGACATTCCCAAAATGTAGGGTGGGACTTAGCTATCATCTTGTCCTAGGCCCCTTGTTTTGATAATGCCCTCACCCTAAAGCTTTACCCTACATACTACTACAAAATGTGGGTGCAATTCATTAGTCCCCATTCACTAGACCAAGGAATTTTCTATTTCTTCATTGGTCTCTATTCATTACAACCAGTGAATTGACTCAAAATCCGATGAAATCGCTTAGCATACATGGACATTTTTTGTTATAATGACATAATGATCATGTTTTTATTATTGGTGTGGCAAACACAAAATTAAACATATAACATAGTTCACCATTCAAACACAAGCATACAAACATTTTGCTTAAATCAAAAGGTTTTTCACAAATTGGGGCACATTTTTTTGCTTATTATATGATAATTTTATTTTATTGGTTAGATTTCTCACTACACATTACACTTAATGGTTTATTGTTTGGAAGTAACAATATGAAATATGGATCATCAATTGATTTATATTTTATAACAAAGTCTATGTTAAATTTAATCATTCATTTTTCAAATAATCACATATTATAAGAAGTTTTTAAAATCATTAGTTTGTGATCATTTGTGAGATTCCCCATGTGTTTTATTGCACTAGAATCCAATATTATTTAATCATGGAAATGCCATATATATTCAAGTAATGCTGAAAAAATGATTTAATTTAATCTAATCATGGTTGCAAAACCCTTGGCAATGGCAATCTTTTGCATTAACTTAAACCATTGACACTCTCTAATGTTACCTATGTCATTGGCCCAAGTGTGAATTCGTTACCCAATTAAGTTTTTTTCAAAACAATTTTTTATAATTTAATTGAATTTCCAATGACAAAAATGGCCAAACTTTAATATTTCCTACACCTCAAGTTTAAAAATTTCCAAATCAACTTCATTAAATTTTGCTCATTAAGGGCTTTCCAAAAATACTAAAAATTTGCTCAAATTCCCCTATAAATTTTAGTTATGATTTAAATGAAATGTTAATGAAAATTTTGTTCAATATTCAATAACATTTCCACCATAAGTTGAAACATTATGAAACCAACTTAATGCACCCCTACTCATCAAAGGTTTTTCAAGAATACCAAAAGCGTAGAAAGAGGTGATGTAATTTGAAAGGTTTCAATGTGACGAACAATCAAAACATAAACAACCTTCCTTCATAAATAGATATTGATTAAGAAGAATAATTCCAATGCTTATGATTCATCAAAACTATTTTAAGTAATGTAATTTTAGGTCCTATAAGCTATCCATTTTAATGATAGTTCCAAATTAGAATCTGTTCCAAACAAGAATAATGGAAAGGTGTGTTTTTAATAATATATTTTCAACCCCCTCCCCCCCCCCCATAGCCACAAGAAGATTTCAATATTTTCAATATCAATTTGTGTCACATTTATCTTCAATTGAATTTGAATTCGATTCCATGTAATGTATTTCAATTCAATTTAACATTGAAGTTACATGCAATGCCATTCCATATTTTCATTCAAACGGAATTTAATTTTCATAAAATTCATTCATTTTTTCCATTAATTTATTGTCATTGGTAGTGCACAACAACATAGAGCCCAAACATTTTAATGAATATATATATATATATATATATATACAGACATGAGAATAGCAAAAACCTTTTTATGTACCTCTTCACAAAGTTTGCAAGAATTTTGATCTAATTAAGTTTGATTTTATACACTATAAGGCTACATATTATATATGTCTGAGTCTACATACAATGTTCTTACATTCCCATAAGTTCATTAATGTGTTCATGCATTGTAGGTCATTGGCTTTTAAATAGAAGTCATTTAGAAGGGGCTATGTTGTCTTTTTAAAAATTTCAACCTTGTTTTTCTTCCTTTTCTTTGTCCTCATTTCTCATAGCTTGCAAATTATTTGGGAATCGAAGTATCAATTGTATTGCTTGCAATCCAATTCCATATTTTTTACCAACGTATTGAGTGTTTCGGTGGAGTAACCTTGAGCAAAGGTCACAATAGGTTTGTGCTTATCAATCATTTTAATATCATAAGTTCTCACATGTATTTCATTTTTTTTATCTTGTTCATAAGTGTTATATACGAGCAGCCATGGTTGACACTTAGACGTCCTCCTACATTCATTCCTTTGTTGACTTTGTATGGCGTGTGGCAAGTAATAGGATGACATGTTTATTATTGGACAAAATTACTCATTAAAAGTAAGGTTGAATATTTTGAAATTCAATATTTCTTGAACAATGTATTTAACTTGTGATTTGTACTTAAGTTTTGAGAATTTGAATTGATATTTTTTTCTTTTTTAATACCATCTTGAGACCCATCTTTATCCCACCATGAAAATTTGAATAACTAAATGTTCCAATTTCAGGTAACTATTATGTATACTTGTTTTTAATGAATGACCTTGAAAACAAGGTTTTGGGTTTAATGGTACCTTAAATATGAATGCCTTCATTTCTCCCACTTTAAATATTCATGATTAACAAAAAGAAACCTAGGCCAGAAACAAATAAATTAGACATTTTTTGGTGTGTTGTCCTTCATGCATTTTGCAATTATATTTTCAATTACAAAATCTACTTGTAATGTCATGAAGGACAACACCTTGACTAACATCATGTCAATTTTATAACATATATGCACACCTAGTATACATAATATACTAGGTTATTTAACCAACTAGGTAGGGCACCTAGGTTAGGCTACTTAAGTTGTTAGAAAATGTTTATAACAATATGATGACGATTATGTTTATGTAAAAAATATGCGGTGTAATGGTTAAGGATTTGAATCTTTGATGTGTAGGCGAGGGCTAATTCAACTCCTCACACTTGCAAACTACTTAACCATGATAGCCCACTAAGCTACCTAATTTAACTAGGTTTAGGTTATTACATGAGGTTCAATTTCTACCTAAGGTGCATAGGTTGTTTAATGTAGGGTACTTAGCCCAAGTTGCTTAATAAAAGGTACCTAGCTTAAACCAAGCGCATGGCAACACAACACTAAACCACCATACACATATAAACCACACGTATAGTGGATTAAACCATGAATAACCACTATGCATGGGTATTCATTAAAACACCCAACACAAAAACAAGAGCAAGCTTTGAAAAGTTTTTAAAACCATAAGTGAAACTCCAAAGCACAAGCAAGGGGATAATACCCCTTAAACAATAAATAATTCAAACTTGATTCACACTTGCATCAAAATTTGGACTTATATTAACCCAATTTAGTTTAAGCTTGAATTAGACCTAACCAATTGGATTAAAACTAAAACTTTTAACAAATGGAATGTAAGTTTTTTGGATTGTGGTGTATATTTTTCATAGTAATTGTATAGCCTTTGTTTGCACATAAACATGGTTAGAAAACTCAAAACTTTGAAGATTTAAACATCATGAAGGTGCAGGTTGGATAATCAACAATAAATCAATGTTTTCATCCAAGAAAAAACATATTTAATATTGAAAGAAAACAATTCCGAATGATTAATTAATTTTGTCACTTACATATAAATATCAAAGCCCGTTCAAACTAGTTAATGTTAATAACACGTTTGGCTTTATAGTGGTAGCAATGCCACACAACAACATTTAACATTAACTTGCCACCACATTTTAGGTGAACATTTGGAAATGAGTTGGATGGGACATACCACCATCTTGAGTCTTTATAATTTATTTTTCATTATAGTCCTTAGGTTCACACCAATGACAATAAATGTTTTCATATAATTGAAGGTGTTATTTAAGCCTTTTTTTCATTGTTATGTCTCTTGATCATTTTTTTGTTATGCATTTGTTCTTGAGGTGATTTTTTTTTTTTGGTTTTAATTTGTTGGTGCATTTTGATATGATTAATCATTACATTTTTTTTAATATTTCAATTAGGGTTATCAAAATGGACACGATGTGCCCATTTTACATCGATTATCACATCAACATTCATTTTAATGCATAAGTTTTGTTTGTTAGGATGAACATAAGAAAAAATTCATTTTCACTAGGGTTGCCCCTTGGATGCATGTCGATTGAAAATATATTTGGTTATTGTAATTATGGTGATTGAAATTTTTTGATTGTCAAACATGCAATGATCGAAAAAAATTTATCACTAAACATGTGGTGACAAAAACTTTTTAGTCACCAATCATGGGGCGATAAAATCTTTTGGTCACCATTTATGCAACAATCGAATCATTTTGGTTGCCAATTTGTGTTGGGAAAAAAAAAAATTTAAATGCATTTCAAATTCATTTTTTCCTATGAGGTGTGTGGGTTTGTGTTGTTTAACAAATAGTGATTACCATATACCTTGGGGGGGAGGGGTGATACATTTATGGGTGTTTGAAGTTTCAAATCATCGTATTGCATGTGCAATTGTTGTTAAATTTCATTATGTAACCTTAATTATGGAGTCCAATCGTATGATTATATATTAATCCCTTAATCAAATCTCTTTTTTTTGTGTTTTTTTTAATATAGGTAGGTGGAATGCATGGGATCCATGGCATTTGATGACCATGGACAAGCTGAATAAGGTGGAATGTAAGTTTCCAACAATGTCATCTTGTACCACAAAGATATAATGTTCTTCCATTTGGGCTATCGACATGATGGCAATGGGCAAGCTAGTGTTGTGATATGTTCCAAGGCATGAATGCAAATGAAAAAAATATTTGACACTTGTGGGGGAATTATCCATCAACCATTAGATGACATGTTTGTGCTAGCCCCTAACGGGCTAATAGGAACATGGCCATTAAAATGATGAGTTTTTTAATGGATGGAGAAGTTGTTTTGACATCACAAATGGAAGGGGTTCAAATTTTACAACATGTTTATGAACAACACAAAAGGTCCTACTAGATCCATAAGTAATGGCATTCAAACATTCTAATAGGTTACATCACTATAAGGATTGAACTCAACCAAAAACAAATGTTGAACAAAAAGTGGGTGGTTTTTTTTCAATGAAATGAACATCCCTTTCAATGTTATGCAACACCTAGCGTTCATAGAAGGTATGGAAGCAACTTTCAAGTTTCAAACCTATTACAAACCCCCATCATATCATGGATTGCACACAAATTTGTTAAAGCAATCCAAGGTTGATGTGTCCAAAACACAGTTATTGAAGGACACAAAATTTCATTCCCAAATATGGAACAACCATTTATTATGATGTTTGAGGTAATGTTGCATGACATCCATTGTTGAACGTAATGTTTGTTTATCCCAATGGCAATGTATTTATAGGTGCCATTGACACAACATGGGAACGTAAGGATGCCTATACATGTATAATGTATTAGTTGGATACATTGAAAACATTGGAGTGGATAATATTCTACATGTGGACTACAACTAACTTTTAATCTATTGTTTTCCAAGCCTTTACTTTTAAGGTTGTGATGCTCATTGTTTAGATTTGTTTGGAAGAATGAAGGAAAGAAACATGGGTAAAACAAGTTGTGAAAAAAACAAAAGTTTTTTTTTTTTCATATAGCAACACCATGCACCACTAATATTCTTTTGGCATTATGAAACCAACCTAATGCTTTTAAATCCCAATGAAACACAATTTGCAACCAATTTCATGATGGTTGAATGGTTGTTCAAGTGGAAACCTATTATTAAACAAGTTATTATGGATCTGGAATGGACAACCTTTGTTAACACATTATGTGGCACCCATCATCAAAAAGTCCCTCACCAAGGTGAGATACGTTTGAACCAACATAAAGAAGGATTGGTTTTGGGACATTTGTGCCAACTTTGTGCACATGGTGGAACTGGTCCTAATTGCATTGAAGGTGTTCAATAGCAAACAACCTATCATGGGGAAGGCATGGTTTGTTTTAAAACATTAAAACATGTTTTATCATTATGAAATCAATTGTTTTCATTACCATCAAACATTGCAAATGTAATGGAAGATCAATTTTATCATTGATGGAGAATGTTGACGATCGAATTACACTATGCACGGACCTTTTTCAATCCAAACTTATTGAATGAAGTTGAATGATGATGCAAATGCAAAGGAAGTGTTAAATCATGTGTTACAAAAAACACTAGCAACTTGACAAACTATGTCCAAGCTTTCAAGGACTTTGCTAACTTTGTTGAAAGTTAAGGGTTTTTTTTGACATCATGTTTAAGAAGAACCTCAATTTGCTCTCACATGAACAATGGGATTTGATTGGAGTTGGTGGATGCACATTTGCACCCATTGCCCGTCACATATTGGCACAAGTGTGTTCCACATTATCATGTGAATGGAATTGGAATTCATATTCATTTGTCCATAACAAAGTGCGACACCAATTGACAACAAAACATGTTGAAAACTTGGTGTACATTTGCAATAATAATAAGGTATTTTGAAAACAATTTAGTGCCAACCCCATAACATAATACGAAAAAAAATGTTGCCTAGTATTTATTTGAACATTAAATTTAAATTCAAACAACATTGACACATTATAGGATGACCCTTTATGTTAGACAAATAAGAGGAGGATCTTTCAAAGGGTTCTCTCAGGGCAGACTCACCTAGCCACTCATGTGTTGCCTTTCTTGACCAATATTGGATTTTTGAAAAGATACAACAATGTAAGCTCCCTTACAAACAACATTGTTGTACAAAATAAAAACACGATGATTAACAAGCAATGTTGCATATGTGACACCATTTCTTCCATGTTCCTGCCCTGTGTGTGTGTGTGTGTGTGATTCTCTCTGTTTCGTTGTATATGGGTTAGGCTGTGTTGTAATAGATAGTATTTGAATTCCCTAATTTTGTAAGCTTCAGTCCAAGGTATTGATTTTAGTATGCAGTTTCCATTGACTAGTATTCATATGTTGTGTTTCTAACATGGTATGTCAAATAGTAGTGCAGACCTACAAAAGGTTAACTGTAGAGGATAAGTAGGAGGTTTCCTATGGATTGCAACAACAGTAAGAGGCTTTCAATTGGGTGGGGGGGTTGGTGATCCTCATTAGACATAAATAAACTAGATGAAAATTAAGGTGATGTATGTAATACATATTCAAGTATGTTCCAAAATATAACTTACATACAATTTAAATACAAATATTATACATAACTAGTAATATATGGTATGTACCCATATAATAATAAGTATAATACATTCAATACATAATTGTGGACCCCTTATGCCTAAAATATGTATAATACATCTAAAATACCCACAAGTCTACAACTCATTTGGTGACATTTGTAACTAATGGTAGTTAAAGGGGTCTTCTTGGATGGAAATTGTGTTGAAAGCTATCCAAATGAAGGATAAAAAATCCATTAGTCACAAGTTAATCATAGAGCAATTGCAAGCAAAGCCAAATGCAAAAAATAGTTGTAGATATAACCAACAATAGTTACAACTAGTTGTAGATTGGTTGGTTACAAAAACCCAGTTTTCTTCTAGTAATGACCCCTTCAAATTTGCAACTATTGACCCATTAAAATACCTTTTTTTCAAAATTGTTGTTTAATGATAACATTTATTAATGACTAGCAGGATAATGGGGTTATAAACACCATCGTGCCATCTAAAATGCACCACAATACATAGACCTTTCAATCTTCCCCTCATTAGATACACCATTGAACATAAAGTTGAACCCCCCATGTGTCTCCCACAAATGTACATGCCCCAACAGTCAATGATCAACAACCACACGTGCAATTAATAGGTTCCACTATTATTTAGTCCCCCACATCATGAACACACAAATAACAACAATGGAATAAACAACGGGTGCATGGATCACTATTTAAAAATCGAGCACCCAAAACACATTAATAAACACACCAATCTCATAAGTTGGCCTTTCCATCCATCCTACAAATCATGTAGTCGAAGTCCTGGTAGCAATGACATTAGACCCACGAGTGAGCCCATATACAAACAACGACATTGATGAAGCCCAAACCAATCATCAATGCATTCTCATTCTTGAAATCCCAACACAATTAGCCCAACATGGGATAGATTTTAACCACACACCAATCAACCAATACCTACACCATCAAATACATCCATAATCCAAAGTCGGGTCAAAATTGGTCGTAGTGTTAGCTTCCATGAGCCATCTTCATCCCCCTATTTGAAATTCATCCACATGACAAATCACTTTAGGGAAGAAACCATCAATTCAAACAACAATGGTTTTCATAGGAAAACAATATGATGATTGACCACATACCAATAATGGCATTGTGGATACTGATGGATGACAAAACAAATTGTGACAAAAAATTTAAGGTAAAATATCATCACGACCTTTTGTGAGACAAACATTTTATAAGCGGAGGAATAACACAATGGAGATGATGACAATGAAATTTACATTATGATGATGGTGAGGAGGCCCTAAATGACGATAACCATCATGAACAATAACCCCAAAATATTGACTTTATAATTGGTTGTCCTTCCATGTCTATAATCATTATGGTGCCATAATCTTGCATTATTTAAAGGGGTTAACCATTTGGCATTCAACAATACGGACAAATTAGCTAATATGTATATTTATACAAAGGTCCATACATGTATTATCTAAATTGTATGCTTTTGGTGTAAATAAATTGTAGCCATTTGATTTTGGATTTTGGTGTTCATCATAATTTTGACATATGTTTGAACTATTGTAAAGATGTAATATCTATTATAATTTATGTGTACAATTTTGAATTTTCTAATCACATTGTAAATTTAATTTTTCATTCAAACGTTCAAAGCACATGGAAAATAATCATTTAAAAATATATATACAATTTTATAAATGATTGTCATTTGCAAAAAAAAAAAAAAAAACATCATTTAGCCATCCAAAATTGGGTAAACAATTTTTTTGCCCATTGTATGACATTCCATGTTCATAAATAATAAATGTATAACATCTTGGTTAATATTTCTATTACATCCTCTTAAGTCCTCGCCCTAAATTTCTAATTTTAAAGTCTTAATCCTAGGGATTATTGGGTCACCTATTATTACACTCCCCAAAATTTTTTTGGCAAATTGATTTGGATTGTGACCTTGATTGACCTCATAGCCCAATGGGCATCCCTTGCAAAATCGCATTCTACCTAGCAAGATTGTTTATCTCATTAAACATTATGACCATGTGTGGGGATACTTTAGCTAGGAGTGCAAATGATGTGTCATTTTTCAAACATTGTCCATCGTTGGTTTCATTTATCATTAAGTTCCATGGGATTTTTCCATCAAGGTCCGTTAAATTAAATGCCCACTTGATTACATTGCCCATGGAGTTGGACCAAGTGTTGTATGGGTTATGAACAAATTCAAACTTGTTGGTCCTTGGGTTAAACCACCTTCAAAATATTTGGTAAAATCAATTGCATTCACATAAGTTGCATTAAGGTATAAGGCTTCACATGCTTTTTATATCATGGATCCATTGTATTGTCATTTGTCATATTGACTCCCCCATGTAATAATTGACATGCCCACATGTATCAAATCCATTTAATTTATGCAACCCAAGCTTGTGACCAATTGGGTGCGTTATACTAATTGTATTCCCAATGTGTAGGCATGGCAATTTGAAGGTTAAATTGTTCATATATGCGTTTATGGAACAAGGTCCTACAGTATAAACATCTCCACCTTCCCACCATCAACATTACTAAACATTGCAAATGGTACATGTGTTGGCAAGTGCACAATTGCCATGCTCCTTCTAGACCAAATGAATTGCAATAAATAAAACATTGGTTCACATTTTTAGTGAAAGGTTTAACATGTGGCCACAAGAGTTCCTTTGTTTTCTCAAAAACTTGGATGAGATATTCCCAATCTATATCGGGGTGTGTTGGTCAATCCACATTTTTGATATTATGCAATTTTAATAAGTTATCAAGAAACATTTTAGAAATCTTGGGCCATGATTTTAAACTATGTGATCGAAATTTTTCATTGTCATGGTTGAAACTTGGATGTGTAATAGCTCCACATATATTTGTGTAGCTCAAGATGCACCCAAAACACATGTAAATTGCATGTTATTTGAAACTAGTTGGGTTGTTACGACAAACATGCATTTCAACATTTTTTTGATATTGTTCCTTCATGTCAATCAAAGGTTGATTGTAGCATTCAACATGGAATTTACACATTACTTTTTGCCTCCTTTGCCTTTGTTTATGCTTACAATAATTTTTTAATTTAAGGGCTATAACCTTTTGTTCTAAACATTTCAACCCCTCTTTGTGTTTCAGCCAATTGTTCACATAATGCATTATGTTCCATCATTATTTCATGGATTGAAACCATTTTCCATTCTAATGCCTCAAAAACATATTTGACAATCTTGGCCTTTAAGTTTGCTTGCTTGGAATATTTAATTGACTTCAATGTGCTTGCCCATTATACATGCGCCTTTGGGCGTTATACGAGTTGATCTTAACAACCTTGGGGATTATATCTCAAAAAATGGATGGTTCCAAGCCACCATCCATTGGGCTAAAGCTGATATTAGTGGTACTTGTTGATGAGGGTTTTGGGGATGTAATGGAACAATTAAAGGATGATTCAACCTACTTTTGTTTGATACAAAGGCATATCGCCCCCTTAGCTGCTTGGAACAAATTTTCAATCAATTTGAACCCCAAATGCCACTTCCGCATACACCTTCATGCCAAAATCAATGGAACCTAGTTTAAAAAAAACATTACAATGTAATTAAATTATTATAACTAATATAATTACATCAAATAATGTCATTACAATAAAATTATTTTAAATAATAATTCTAATTAATAATCATAAATTATGAATACTAACTTCAACTATAGATTATATAGTTACTAAGATCAATGTATGATTATTATAATTATAGTGATTTACAATAATTTTACAATATTTGTATTAATTAATTTTATATTAATTACCAAAAAAATTTATGATACAAAAATATTTGTTACATAAAAATACAGTCATTATGCATAACCCATCGTATACACATGTACATCTTAGCATCCACCCATATATTAATGAGTATAATATATTTAATACACCATTATAAACCCATACACCTTAAAATATGCATAATACACCTTAAATACACATAGGGTTGCAATTCATTTGACCATAGTTGCAATTATTGGGACATAGATGGGTTTTTGTAGTTGAAAACCATGTTAAAAGTTGCCCAAATCAAAGAATGAGAAAAACATTAATTGTACATATTAGTTGAAGTGCAATTGCAAACACAATCAAAACCAACAAATAGTTGCATAATCAACCAATGGTAGTTGTAAGCAACAAATAATTACAAATACTCCCAAGTTGATTGGTTATAAAAACCTAGTTTTTTTCTAGTGGTAAGGTGTTGAGTCTATTAGTGGGATTTTTATGGATTGATAATTCTATTACCTAATGGCTAGCTAGTCAATTTCCCCCATGAATTTTTATTTACACATAGTTCAAATTGTTGTGTTTTTTTTTGTAGGTATAGGCTATTAAGGCCAACACAAGAAATTAAAAAAAGAAAGGTGTTGATGGTTGTCACATGCCATGCATTAAACACCATGTGGAGGAATCCATTGGAGTCTCAAGGGGAAACACTACTACAAATATAAACCTAATTCATTTGATAATTCATTAGGGTTTTTAATTAATTAGGGGTGATTTTCTCAAACTTAAATCACCTTCTTACCTAACGATCATTGATGAATTATTATATACATACTAAATTCAAAAAAAAAAGTTGGTCATGTTTTTGGATTTACAACTACAATTTTAAGTTATATTTATAATTATTTTAGTTGTCATTTTAATTATTAATTATTTTTATGTTATATTAACATTTAATTTGTTTACTTTTAAATATTTTAATTTTTATATTTTAATTTTCATATGTATAAAAATACACGTGAATACAATTATCATACATATTTCATATAATCAACGTATGGTTGTTGGGATCTATGTTTGCCAAACCTTGATCTCCAAATAGACAATTGTTGTTTTTGCTAAACTAATTATATGAATCACAAATTATACACATAACAATAGTATTGAATCGAATCCTTATAGTAAACAATAAATGAATACAAATAAATGAAACATTGGAAGAAACAATGGATGTCATTGAAAAATAAACATGTTCCTTGAGGGGGGCTAATATCGTACTTTCTAATTAGATTCAACAACAATTTGTGAAATAATTAATTAAATTTAAATATTAATTTTTACATTTGGTTTTCCAATTCTCAAATTTTCAACAAAAATGGTTATAAAAAATAATAAACACAATCTCTTCAAGGTCGTGGGATAATCTAGTGTGTTTATATCATTTAGTTTTAAATCCTTGTATTTTAAGGGATTTTAAGGTGTGTGATTCAAACCTAACAATTCAAATCTTGTTGATTTGTAGTTTTGTGAAAATTTTGGCACAAATAATAAATAAAATCAATACAATTTGATAAAGTGAAAAAAAAAATTTATGTCAAAATTGTTCAAGTATTATGGTAGATCATGGAACATATTAATTTTAAATTCACTTATTAATCACTTGAATGGGAAGACTATATCCAATAAGATGGGACCAAAAGTGATGTTAACATATGAAAATGATACAATAGTGATTGGTTGGACGTTGGTTATTAAAGAGTGCAGACCAAGTGAAAACACATTACAATGACCCTTTTTTAAATCATTTAAATTTTAATATTATAGTATATAACACCTAAAATGTGGTTAATTTAATTTTGGGTTTAAATTTGGTGTTTCGGTTTTATGATTATGATTTTCACAAAGTTAATGGTATTTAATGTTATTTGAAAGATTTGATCAATTAAATTGAACCATGGGTATATTTATGGTATACATAATATAATATAATTTG
>Ga0116228_10003523_pt1 | contig 13745 bp, 20 predicted proteins | sample S1TSphfallax_2_FD_89694 | JGI IMG/M metagenome (GOLD analysis project Ga0116228, IMG submission 89694) | Host-associated microbial communities from peat moss isolated from Minnesota, USA - S1T2_Fc - Sphagnum fallax MG | ecosystem: Host-associated > Plants > Peat moss > Unclassified | place... | reverse complement strand
GAGATTTCAAAAGAAGGATCATCATCATACCTGTAACCTTGGGAAGAATACTGTCCTAACAGTTCTTCAAAGGGCGGGAATTCCAACAGCTACACCCAACCCACAAAACAAAGAGCACCACCAACCACCAACCAACCAAACTCCTCAAAACTAGAACCACCCAAGGCGAAAAATGGGAATGACATGCCAGTTTGTTTCCAGTAAAGGATTGCAATGGGTGGGGGTTCGCTAAAACCGCACCTGTGTAGTCGCCTCCTTCATGCGTTCCAACAAGGTGGCACTCACACCTCGACTGTCGCTATTCAATATCTTCCCCATCACACCTACAACCAGCAATCGTGCTTCTGCCTGCACGTAGGAAGAAAAATGGTTGTTGGGTTGCTTCTTCCACACCCAGGAACAGAAACAGACAATGTGTGTTGCAGAGTAAAAACTCAAAACTAGAATACATGGATACCTATAGCAGAGCAAAGCCCAAAAGAACATAGTTTCAAAAAGTGGGCAGCAATAGCAGGAAGAAGGAAGAAAGACATTGTCGTACCTGTGCCCGAAAGAGGACTGCTTTGTCATACAAGCAAAATACATAGGATTTCAGGATGCAGCTAATTGCTGATGCACGTGCCCATTCGCTGACCATTTCCAGAGCACCAGACTCATTTGAAACAACAGGCTTAGCAGCAACTCCAGGCACAGCTTGACCATTTGGTGTTGCTGTCATTGTATTGTTGTTGCCACCACCAGTTGCATTATTACTAGCTCCATTTGAAACAACTGTAGCAGCAGTATCACTACTACTCACAGGGTAAAGGAGGTACTGCTGTAAGAAAATGTCACAAGCCATGATGGACAGAACAGAAGCTTCACAACGGAACTTGAAGGCATGATTAAGCAGCTCCTGCTTGGTGAAGTCAGTTACACTGACACCAAGTGTGGGTGGAGTAGAACTGGAAGTTGATTGGCTGCTGCTGCTGAAAGAGAGGCTTAAGGTAAGTGTTTTCCAGAAATTGGGTCGTGTGCTGAAAGCTTCAATCACTCGAAGATATTCAACGCCACCTTGCCATAAAGTTGCAAGTAGAAATAGAACCCGCGATAGAATGTGTGGATGGCTGTGTAAAAAAGCCCAACACCCATGAGGATAAGAATGCTACCACAAGTCCACAGGGAGATCAGAGTACCGATTGTGAAAGAAAAAGAAAGGTATAAAGCAGAGAAAAACAACACCACACACATACACACACCTGTTCACAAGATCCCCAGACTTGCATAAAATATTCCAAAGTGCCTCTAGTACTTCACTTGATGCCTCTTTGTCACCAGAAGGGGAAGTGCTTGGCTGCTCAGCTGCTGTTGCACTTGTGGTATCCACCACCAGTGCTTGAGAAGATGCAGTTGGCCACAGTAATAGCTCCACCAACACTGGCTGCATAAAAGAAAACCTATGACTATTTCAGGATTCCTTGTGCTTGCAAATTTCTTGAGGGAAACACTACAAGCTAGCTGTAAAAAGATTTACAAAATACAGCTCTAGAAAGTTCCCATCAGTGGTGACACTATTATGTACATGGAGATCTCTAAATTATTGAGAGACGAAGCCAGTGCTCCAATGGGTTTATATGACAACAACAACATAGCATGCGTTTGAGAAGAGCAAGAATCTGGCAGCAGGGGTACCTGGAATTTTACTGCAGCAGTTATGAGGTCAATGACAGCGCAAAAAACAGCATTGTTGAACAGCCAGTATTCTTCTGACAACAACTGACTCACTGCAGTGCAAAGCACCTTCCTCTGCAAATGGACAAGTTTAGAAATTTATCACTCACATCATGCCTTTGCAGTTCTTTCCTGTTTGAATTCAAGCAAAGATAGAGCAATACTATGATCATAGTAAATTTCTGGTGGCTGGGGTTGTGCCAAAATACCTGTTCAGGAAAGGTGACATAACTGGCAATACTAATGGGATGTGGTCGGGCTTTTTGTGCGGAAATGCACAAGCTTGTTAACATCTTTGCACTTGCCAACTGCAGATCCTGCGTGACACCACCCAGAACCCAAAAGAGTTTATTTCACCTTCCACGTTCCAAATTCCACCAAGATCCAGAATGGGAGGAGACAACCCCATCAGTAAGTGAAGCTGGAGCTTTCAGATATAAGGTCAGCGTGTTTTGTCAAGTTCTGTTATTTTCTTAAGCTGGGGAGGGGGGAGGGAGGAAATGGAAAAAACGTTGGGGTCAAGTACATACATACCACATTGCGCGAAAAACTCAAGAAGGATGCAATGACAGCAATGACCGATAGTGGGCCAACAAACTTGCGAAACAGAGATTGCTCCAACAGTGATGTACCTGGATAATTCTGAACATAGCACGACATGATCTGAAACCATGCAACTTAAACAATGACCAAAGACCTTTGAATTTTCCAGTTCCTCTTGAATCACTCTATGCATCTGAGAGAGGGGGATGGGAACAAGGTGAATTTTTAGAGCATAAAATGCAAGAAGCTCTATTGCAGCTATTGTTTCTAAAACTAGGCTAGAAAAGTCCTGTATCTTCACTTAAAGAACTCACCACACAAGGTGTTTCTGAACAATTAAATCCATTGACAACAAAAGCAATGATCCCTGGAAATTGCAAACAAGACACGACTCAGATCCCACTCACTTTGGAGGCAAGACCCATTGTGACATCAAGAAGAACATGGTGCAATAGTAATAGAACATTCTCAAGTGCTTGCTGTACCCATTCGAGCTCCCTTGAGCGCACACGACTAAAATGAAGTTCCTGCAGAAATTGTATTTTTTTTTAAATTAATTAAAAAAAAAATTTTAAAAATCCCATCAAAATTTCTCTTTCAATTACAGGTATCTCAAGAAAATCATCTGCTGCTGCTCCTAAATCACAGACATGAGAGAAGCTTGCTGGGCAACAAGCTATGATATCCAGACAAACATTCCAAGTTCCGAAGCTCATTTTGCCCTCTTTGCCTTTCCTCTCCAGACAAAGAATGATAAATTTCTAGACCCTAGGATCACTGTCATCACCTCACTGAATGCCCACCCAGCATTTACTTGTTGATTGGGATTTTCTGAGTCCTCCATTCCAAGACAAAAAACTTTCAGTTGCAAAAATGTCAAAACTTTGACAAGGGATTTGAGGAAACAACTAACCTCTAATGTTGGGGCATCTATGGAGAGTACTTGAAGAAGAACATCTTGGATGATCGAATCAAAGAGAAAAGCCTCAAGCAGCATCCTCCGCAAGTTTCCAAACAGTGATTTTGATGATGTTCTGGTTATTGTCATGAGGGCCACCTGCAATGCCTACAAGTATATTCCGAGAACAACCAACCCACGCCCAAGCTCTAAGTAAACTGCCTTCAGAAAGATCACCGTGTCCCTGTATTAGTCCTGTAAACCATTTCTCGTTTCATATGTTCTGATGCATGTGTTTCTGCATTTTTGAGAATTTCAGTTCACTTTGCTTTTGGTTATCTGAGACAGATCTCACTGGAACAAAACCAAAGCTTGATGATGGAACTAAACCACATGCAACAAATCCTGATGACTATCAACTACGTTACCTCTGTGGTGATTTGCCATCGTTGGTGGGGTTGTTGGTATTTCCAGTTGCCATGATTCACTAACAGATCCCGCACCACATACATAACCAGCGAGGAAAGCACTTCAGAATCCACACCTTTCTCCACCAGTACTTTGGTCAGGTCCAAAACTGTCACAATCAATTCCTGGCTGCATTATCATCTCAAGAAAAAAAGATGCCCAGAAGAATGAGGAAAACAACAAAAGATCCACACTGCAACAGAGAAATCTGATCTCAGAATAGAATAGAGCAAAGAAAAGCCAGTTCTCTGAGTCAACAGAAATTGATATTTTTCTCAATGAAAGAAATCCTCAAACAAATCATTGGGTTTTTTCTTTTTACCTGCAACAATGAGCGGGTAGTCCCCACTACTTTGCTCTGTCTTCAGCAATAGTGCTTGCAAATAGCTCCCACCAAATAAGTCCCCATCACCACTGGAACACCCATACCACCACAAAAGATCACACACATTCTCAAGGAAAGCAAAAGAAATGCTTGTACAAAACACACAGCATTTTCTCACGACTCCCCCCATTCCATAGGTTCAATGGGTCCTTCCATTGTTTGTTCAAATTGTCAGATCTCACATTGTTAGATCTGTTGTTGTTTCACAACACAAGTGTCAAAGGGTGGGTTGCTTGCATACAGACAGAGTGAAAAAAGTATGTACCCCAAGGAAGTGCTGATAGGTTGGAATAAACTGGTTCTACTCAGCTCCAGAATAACTTGCTGTGGAGAACTGATGCATCACAACAACAACCCCAACCAAATTCAAACATTGCTGAAAGAAAGAGAGAAAATGATTCAAGTGACTACTGTGCCTTCTATCAAGAGACAGACAACTGAGCAATCTGGACAAATAGCATTTATCTCAAAGAAAGTGGGAAAAAGAAGGCACTTACCAGAGAGCAAAGGAGCCGAGAATGTGGAGACAGGAGGCAAGCATGGCATCACTGTTACTGTTTTGCACTAGGCCATTAATGATAGCACAGATCATGGCCACCACATCAACACTGCAACCAACCCATCCATCCAGTTGTACCATTCAGATACCATTCTTTTAGGTGGTGGTTGTGGAACCACCCAAATGAAAGAAGGAAAACAGAGAGCAGAGAAATGAAGCAATGAAATGGAAGCAGAAGAAGTGTGGAAAGATCAAAGAACACCCAAACATATATCATTAGATAGTGTCAGGCACACCTCAATGAACTTTCCATGCGCCCATCTGATCGAGCTGTAACTGTTGCTACTGCTTCATCCAAATCCAACAGCAACTGTGCCAGTACCTGTTGGAGAGAGGGGAGGGAACTCTATCCCAAGTGAGTTCGCAACATTATAAGAGAAACTTCCACCCTTCAAAATTGAACACTATAAAGAGACCATGACATTGTTTCTATAAACTGGTTTTGTATCTCTTGAACAACACCTTCTGGACATGACACACACTGTCACACCAACCAAAGAGATAATAAAAGTGCCTGATGAGTGAGAGAAGTCTGAGGGACAAATCTTCTTTAGACATTTTCAGAAAAATTAATTCAGAAAAATTTCAACCTTGTTGGCAGACAGCATCTGCTGTAACAGGTCCAAGCTCGCATCAACTTCCTCTAGTTGATAATTGCTGGCTGATTGCTGTAGCATTCGAAGCAACAGCACAACAATACCACAATGCTCACACTAGATTTTTCCCATCAAAACAACCACACACACAATTAGCAGTGACAAGAATCCTTTTCTGTGAAAGAATTTTTGCAGTGACAATACCCACAATTAGCATGCACCTTGAAGAAACCTAGAAGGCAGATATCTCTCTCTCTCGCTTTTACTGCTGCTCCAAGCAAGCAAGCACAACCAACAGCACTAAGGCACGAAAGGGAGGAGGCATCATGCAAAGAAGAGAAGAGAAGTGTGTTCATACCTCCCAATGGACGAGACTGACTCGTCCATCAACCACCCTCAGAATACGCCCATAGGTGCCAGGAGGTATGAACAGGCCAGGGGCATCAGGAACCTGAAGGGCGACAGTAGTTTGCACAATGTCATCTTGCCCATGCATCACAGAGTTTTCGGGATGCTGATAAAAAGATGTAATCTTCACCATCTTGTACAGAAAATCATACCTGGGTGCAGCAACAGCAGCAACAGAAAAGAAACCAGATCACTATCAAAAAACCATTCAATAGCTTGTGCAAATGCATAAAATATTGCAAAACAACCTTGACCGATATGACAAGATCTTCAGTTCTAGACCTGACATAACAGAGAGGTAGGTATTCACAAAACAAAATCCAGAGGGGCTTAGGAGTTCAGTCTCACACGCATTCAGCAGGCCAAGCTCCTTTACACAGTGCAGCCAGGAGACGCACAAATGACAAGGTCTGGTATGGAAAGTTTTCTCTCAAAGAGAACAGCAGATTCCGAATTGGTCCATCAATAACACTTTCACGATCCCAGAGCTCCAAACAGAGAGACTCCTGCAGTTGAAACGCACAACACAAACTCATGAAAGGAAACAATAAAAGCAGACAAGAAGTGTCATAAAACAACAATGATGACAAGTACTGACCCTGTTTTTCTACTCTCACAGAAACTCTTTTGAATTTCAGAGACACTGAGAAGCAGAAACAGACAGAAAAGCAAAAAATTCAGAGAACAATTTTGTTCTCTATAAATACATATATAACTATGAGATTTGTTCCAAGACCTGGCCACGATATATCTCACAGAAAATGTTGATGATGATATCGTGCATGTCAAACTCAGTCTGCACAAGTTTGACAACAAAATACAATCACAGGTATGCATCGGTTGACAAGACTTCTTCTGTAGAAGAAGATGAAGAAAAGAAGAACATCCATCAAGCTAACGAGGAAGCAATAGGCCCAAAACACCCAAAACAAGAATTGCTCCCGAAAGGAGAGCCCAAAATAAAGGGAAATTTAAAGCTCCACCACACCTGGCTTGCAGAGTCATAAGCAGCGAGAAACGCTGCAGTTAATGTCTTCACCACACTCTTATATCCACCTACTTGTACCTGAACATAAGAGAATCTGATGTAAGTTCTAGACTTACAGAATATCCTTACATCAGATTCCTGAAAAGACTCACTATTTAGCATTTTCCAACAGATACATATAATACATTGAACATATACTTACATCAGGTTCCTGAAAAGACTCGCTCTTGAGCATTTCCAAGAGATACGTGTATGCACCACCCTGATATGCCTGACGTGCGTAGACTGTATGATCAAGATCCTGCCACACCCATTGCTTTTTAACTTGGTCAGAGATCCAACAATCAGGGCAATCAAAATGGAATCAAAACTGTTGGTTATTTCAGGTGAGTACAATTCTTCTGGTTTTCAAGCAGAACAGTGGATGCATTGGCATTGAAGTTGTGTTATCATCTTTCTTTGACTCTACAGTGCCTCTGTCTGTCTGTCTGTCTGGTTTTCTTCTTCTGAAAGCCAATGTTCACTCACAGATTTGTGTGAAGAGTGCATGCACCTGGAGTGGCAATTGGCCATTCTGGGAAGGAAGGAAGGAGGCGAGGCAGAGAAAGGTAGACCAGCCCAGCAAGAGTGGTGCATACTCCAGGGCTTCAGCTGGATCCAGCACACCAATGAGCATATCCAACTCCTGAACCTCAGTCACAGAAAAAGCATGACCACCAAGGCTGCATTCCACCAACAAAGCAAACACAACCTGTTGTCAATGGCACTCCTTTGAGATGACAAGCAGCACAAATGCACCAATCCAACAAAACTACAGAAAAAATGCTAACCCAGAAAAGAAATTGAAGACAACAGTTGACACATGGAATTTCACTGCATAAAAAATTGCCGACAGACAGTGAAGAGTGCATCAGTAGAGACCCACCTGTAAGAAAAATTCAGGACTACAAACTAGGAGAAAGAGAAGAGAAGATGAGGGAGGAGGGAAATGCTCCAATCCTGAATCTGCCAACTGAGAAAGCAAGGAAGAACCTGAAAGGAGTTTCATCATGGACCATGAGCAAAAGATTTTCCAGATCCAAAGTTTCAATGAGAATGAGCATTGCTTGCTGCCGTACATGCACCACACATCTTGCTGATTCAGGCGTAATAGATAACCGCTCCCCATAACTGCTTCTGAATACTGTTGCCTGGAAGGAAAATAGAAAAAGACATTTTATTTTAACTCTTGCATGCATATGGTTTATCTCTCTTGCAGTGTACTGACAGACTTGGCTGCATAGTCTGAGAGCAAGAGAGGTGCTGCAACAAGAGGAGTTTTCAGAGACACAAAAACTCAAGAACAAACTCCATCTGTCCATTTGCCAAGAAAAGTCCAGGGGTTGAAAGAAAGAAAGAGACGATGCCTAGAAAACCATTCAAAAATCCACCTGGAAAGTCTGAAGCAATTCCTTGAGGCGTGCTGCCTTGCATGAGTGGAGCGGTTCATAATACAAAAGAAAGAGTATGTCTAGAAGGAGAGTTTGCTCCAATGCAGTTTCCTCTGCCCAAAAACCAGTATACTCACGATCCTGTTGAAACCCAACTCCACCCACCATTCAGAAAAAAGAATTCTTAGTTCCCAAACAAAAACTCTCCAATACCTCTTCTTATGCCCATTCAAGACTGTTCAAGACCTGTCTCTATGGCCAATCAAGGGTATTTTCCTTCCCTGTAAGAAAGTGGATAGATAGGTAGAAAGATGGCACTTGTTACCAGATGCTCAGGTTGTGTAGCAGCAGCCAAGCGCTCCTTAAGACTGGCATAAGTGGCATTTTCCAGACCATCCTTTAGGAGCTGCTTCACCTCCTCAGACATGGCCTGATGGGCAATCATAATTTCCCCTTCCTCTGACACTGTTAACAAAACCCATACCCACAAAGTAAGTTTTCTTCATTTTTTCCAAAGCCTTTGTACATGAACTATCCTTATACTTACACCAGTACCCCACAAAGGAATGTCCTTGCTTTCTTTTGTGTCTGCAAGATCAACCTGAAACTCCAAATGCCAAATTAGGCTAAGAGACATTGATGTCCATAGCAAAAAAATGCAGAATATTCATTCATTCAAAGACCAGGAGCAAAAGGAAAAAGTTTTGACTTGCTCTGAAAAGTAAGAAGAAGGCGCAAGCACTTCAGTAAACATTGGCGCTCCGTATAGTAAGTCATCGTAATCTGGCAACAGGGACAAAATAAAACACATGATGATACCGCATTGCCTGCTGTAAGGAAAGTTTCACAAAAGAGAAGAGCTGCAGCCACTTACAGATTGCAGAAAAGAGCGATCTTCAGTTGATGGGATCGCATCACTGGGTTCCAAAAACCTATCAAGAAGTATATATGCTTGCACTTCATCTAGAACCTGTGAACAAAGTAAAGGAAGAAATCAGGGAAAAAGGGGGAAAAAAGAAAAAGGCAAAACCTCGGGTTTGTTTCAAAAGCACCAAAACAAAAGCAAACTACATTCATAGTATTTTCAGAGCCAATGAAAGAATAACATAATCAACAGACAGACAAATGACACCAAAAAAGAAGCAGTGCATGGGGTACACAGTACATACACAGAACTATATCCTTGAGGAGGAAACCAAACCAAGGGTTGTTCAGGGGGATGAAAACCAAACCAGGTGTTTGCTAACTTGCTCAGCAAGTTGGCGCAATGCCGGTTTCACTTCCAATGAATGAGTACTTCCAATGTCAATCTGTGATGCTGATAATGCTGCCTTTGATGTTGAATTTGGCGCCTTGAAACCCGACACTGTATTCAACAGCCATTGGTGATGCACTCTCAGTCTTTGGGCCTGCAAAAAATAAAATCTTCTCAGTTGTCAATAGTAAATAACAATCCTCTAAAATGGGAAGGTGAAATGTCATGCCTCAGCATTGACAACAAAGAACAGTCTTGAAACATGAAGAGCAAGAGCAATCATCATTGTCATCATGAGCTGGAACATGAACAGCAAGCAAGTGCAATCACCATCATCATGCTCTGGAACATGAAGAGTAAGCAAGCAGATCATTGTGCACTGGAACATGAAGAAGAGGAATTTGGTCTGGAATTTCCTTTGGATCTGAGTGCAATCATCATCATCATCATCATCATCATCATCATCATGGGGTCTGGTCTAGAATTTTGAAGAAGAGAATTCATTCAGGGATTGAAAGAAGAGCACAAGCAATCCAAGCAATCCACTACTTACTCAGGAATGCTAAGAGCATACCAATCTTCAGCAGAAAAAAAGATTTTTTTGGAGGAATGATTTCAAAGAGGTTTAGGGTTTAGGGTTTAAGAGAGCCATCTCTGTCTCTATCTCTGTCTCTCCCTTTCTCTCAAAGACTGCGCTCTCTTTCTTTCAGACTGTCGTCTCTCTGGAAGTGCGTGCTTTCTGAAGACTACTATGCGGAGCTTTTGCTTCATTGCTGAAAGTTTGCGGAAGAAAACAAAAAGAAAGATTGGAAGGGGAACTGTGCAGTGGACGAGATTTGTGGGGAAGAAGAAGCAGAAGAAGAAGAAAGGAAACGGGGAAAGAGAAGTACCAGGCGGGAATCGGTTCGGGAGAGTTGTTCTGCTTGTGTGTGAGAGAACCCATCGTCTTCTTCTTCTACTCTGTCGCGGCGAAGAGCACCACCATCACCACCACCACCACCACTACCGCCCACTGAACCACATTTGTCGAGCGCGTAGAAGAGTTGCGTGTGCGATTCCCACCACAACTCGCCGCTCACGGCTTTGGACGATGCTTTCTCGATTGCCAATGCCACACTCGCCATTCCTTCCTCTCTCCCACCCACCACCGCCAAAGACGACGAACACAGCAACCACCCCACAATAGGAAGGATAGGACTCTTCGTCTATTGCAACACTGGACTATTTCCAACTACGCCCAACAAAAAAAACGTCACGACCGACACAACCACGCGCGCGCTCTCGCTCGCTCGCTGGCTGCAAAAATGGCGCGAGTTGTTTGCACGACATATACCGAGAACACGTTCATGCCCGACGCCGGTCGTTCGGTTATCGCGATCGGAAAGCCTTTCTCTCTCTTCAGCCTCCAACGGTCGTCTCGTCTGTCATTCTGACCGCGGGTGGGTTTGGGTCATGCTGGTGTGCTTCGTGTTCTTCTTGTTCTTTTTCTTTCTTCTCTTTCATCGGAGCCTTTTCGTGCTGCTGCATCATCTGCAGAGGAGCTAAAGAATGAGAATGGTGATGTTTTGTTGTTCACTGCAGGAGCAGCAGCAGAGAGCCAGATGAGAGAAACAACAAAAGCTCAGCAGCAACAAGGAGCAGCTCTTCTTGCTTGCACTCTACTCTGATCTCGCAAAGAATGTCCCGAACAAGAAGAGGAAGATAAACAATGGAGGAGGAGGATGAGGTTGTGGGTGCGAGATTCTATGCATGTTACTTGTTGTGCTCTTTGAATCCCAGGTACAAAGGACGCCATTACATCGGTTTCACAGTGAATCCTCGCAGACGTATCCGGCAACACAATGGAGAATTAGGTAATGGGGCATGGCGGACACATAGCAAAAGACCATGGGAGATGGTGCTGTGTGTCCATGGCTTCTGTACCCAAGTGGAAGCTCTGCAATTCGAGTGGGCTTGGCAACACCCAACAAGGTCTTTGGCTGTCAGAGATGCGGCGGCTTGCATCCCTGCTTCTGTGAAAGGCTTTAAGAAGCAGATCCATTTGCTCTTCACCATGCTCAACTTGGACAAATGGTGTGGTATGGACCTCAGCTTGCAATTCCTTTCTAGCAAGTGGATTGCTTTCAGAAAAGGATGTCCTGAGCTTCCTGGACATATGGGTCTTTCCATCGCACCTGTTGATGCTCTGCCATGTTACCTGGATGATGGCAGCAGATGGGAGATTGAAGACTCTGACACTGATGTGGATCCTGAGGATGCAAGAGGAAGAACAAGACATGGACATGGACATGGTGATGATGCTGCTGCTGCTGCTGCTTCTGCCACTAGTAGGGAAGAGGAGGAACAGCAAGAACAGGAACTAGGAGATGTTCAAATGGGTGATGGTGAAGGACTTGAGAGGCAGTTTGTGGATGTTGTAGCTTCAGAAAGAATTCCAATTGCGGGTTCTTCATCATCATCATCTTCTTCTGCTTCTGTAGCAGAAGTTTTTGTGCAAAGCGAAAGTTGTTTGGAAGAGCGGCAGTCTTTGTTCACAACAACAAGAGGTTGCAAAAACTCTGGGAGCTTGTCCAGGCATAAGCAAGTGAAGAAGAAGCCAGGAGTTCTTGAAGAGATGGAGGAAATGCCAACCTTGAGTTCTCTTCCAATTGAGATGGGGAGGATGCCAACCCTGAATGCTCTTCCACTTGAGATGGTGAGAAGGCCAACCTTGAATTCTCTTCCACTTGAGATGGAGAGAATGCCGACTTCCAATTCTCTTCCACTTGAGATGGACAGAGTGCCAACCTCAAATGCTCTTTTTCCACCTGCTCTTGGTATTTTGGTACAAGAAAATTCTACAGAGATGTCTGAGGATGTTGCAGTGGTTTGTCGCCAGAATTCTGGATCATTGTTCCAACAACAGCAAGAAGCAGGATGTTGTGCATCATTATTGTCAAGCTTGGAGGAAGTGCATCATCATTCACTGCCATGTGCAACATCATTGTCAAGTTTGGAGGAGGAAGTGCATCATCATCATTCACCGCCATTTGAGTTCTTTGCCAAGAAATGTTATTCTCTCCAGCAATCAGATCCCTTCCCAGTTATGAAGAAGAAGAAACAACAACAAGCTCTTCTTCTTAAGTCTTCACAATCAGGAGGAGACTTGGCAACATGGATTACAAAATCAGGCATGGAGAAATCACCACCATTGCATCCATCTGAAGAAAGTAAGGTGAGCTTGGCATGTAACTCACTGGCTTCTACTAGTGTATCTCCTTTCCAAGCTCTGTTGGATCAACACCATTTACAGCAGCCTTCGAGTATTGTGAGACGGTGTCTTCAACAACAGAAAGATGGGTCATTGTCATCAAGAGCAGCAGCTGCTAGGTCTTTGCCACTCCAAGAGCTGCAACATAATAATAACCTTGCTAACAGCAACAATGATACAACAGAGGTTCTGAGAGCACCACCCCGCACTCCTCCTTGTTCACACAGAGCAGTAATACTCATACCCGACACCCCACAAGTCATGATGGCAAGAGAAGTGATTGACTTGACAGATTCGCCATTTTGATGAGCAAATATTCTTCATGTCAGCAGAAATCAATCAGATGAAATCAAATCATCAGCAAGTTTGCTGCAGCAATCTTCTTCAGGAAGAAGAACAACAAGATTTATAATGCCAAGTTCAGGCATTTTGTCAATTTGGGTCACATGTACAATAAGCTTGAACATCCATCAGCCTCATTGACCCAATCCTCACATGACCCTTTCAATTCTCTTGTGCACTGAAGTGAGAAACTCATTGACAGATGAAACACAGGCTGATTTGTTGCCAGACCCAAAAAGAATGGAAACACTCCAGAAACACTCCAGTTTCTGTTTGTTGGATTTCCCAGATTGTACACTAAGGTGTGTCATAGCTAGTCCATTTCAGGTTTCAGGGAGGAAGATTGGTGTACACTGTCAGTGTTGGATTTTGCTCCCGTTTCTGATTTGTTTATTTACCCAAAAGAACAGACACACTCCACCTAATAACTCCCATCAGGGAAGTTTTGTCTGGCACTTATTCTTTGTTGACAAATTCTCTTGGAGCCCAGATGTATAGCTAAAGTTTTTGTCTTTGAATAAAAAAAAATCAGAAATGCATTATGAGAATGCATTTGTTGGATAACTCTCTTGCAACAGATGTCTTGGCTCTCTTCCTTCAAACCCACATAAGGTTCTCAGTTCTGAACCTCCCTTAATCACAGTAGTGGACACTGCGAAAAAAACAACTCCCATCAACAACAAATCCTGTCTTGAAATTTGGAAGTTGATGCAATTATTATCCTTCCAATATTTTTTACCTTACAGCAAGTAGTAGAGTTGGTTTTTTAGCTGTTGTGTGGGCAATCGCCGGATGTGAAGAGGTCTTTGATACTATGCTAAAAGGTTCCCTTTGTGAGTTGGGGATGACAATGAAGGCAAAATTTTGTGAGCTTTCTTTTGGGGGTTGTGGATGACTTTGAAGGCAAAATTTG
>Ga0116228_10003521_pt1 | contig 13747 bp, 14 predicted proteins | sample S1TSphfallax_2_FD_89694 | JGI IMG/M metagenome (GOLD analysis project Ga0116228, IMG submission 89694) | Host-associated microbial communities from peat moss isolated from Minnesota, USA - S1T2_Fc - Sphagnum fallax MG | ecosystem: Host-associated > Plants > Peat moss > Unclassified | place... | reverse complement strand
TGCGTCAATGTGTGAAACAGGTCATCGCAGCCGCGCCGTATCTGCGTTCATCTGCGTTCATCTGCGGTTTCATATTTCTGCTTGCCTCTTTCCCAGCAAGCCGTAGGGTGCTGTGCCTTCCCCCTTTTGCCGCGCTTTGACATAAGCTCCAGCTATTGTTGCGGTATCGCAATATAAAAGGGCATCTCAATTTACGGCGGGCTGGGTATTCGTGTCGTCGCTCGCTCGGCCGTATTCCCGGTCGCAAGCGGCGACGGCGCATGGCGCTGCGCTTATGCGCCCTACCTGTTCTCTTGGAATTGGCGAAAAGCAGGCCGGCAAGCAGAAGGGCTGGTCCAAACACCACAAGACCGGCAAGCAGGCCGAGGAAGCGCATGCCCAACAATATCCTGGAGATCAGACTTGTCGTCATTCCTGTAAGCCTACGGCGACGGGGCGGTCCTGGCCACCACACGCACCGGCACTACCGCTGCTCGTCCGTGCCGTCGCTCGGTCGGCGGCCGTGCTCACATTCGTGCGTTGCGACGGCGCATGGCGCTGCGCTTATGCGCCCTACGCGGCTGCATGAGGCTCGTGTCTTCTGATAAGCCCGGCGGCGATGAACTACCGACACGCGTTCCACGCCGGGAATTTTGCCGACTGCATGAAGCATGCGCTGCTGGTGTGGCTGCTGCGGGCGCTGGCACGCAAGCCGGCCGCGTTTGCGGTGCTGGATACGCATGCGGGGATCGGGGCGTACGATCTGGCGGGGGAGGCGGCGGTCAGGACTGGGGAGGCGCTGCGCGGGATTTTCAGGGTGATGGCGGCGGACCCTCCCGAACTGGCGGATTATTTGGGGGTGGTGCGGGGGCTGGGGATGTATCCGGGGTCGCCGGCGATTGCGCGGGCGCTGCTGCGGGAGGGCGACCGGCTGGTATGCTGCGAGCTGCATCCGGAGGATTGCGCCGTGTTGCGGCGGCGGTTCGGGCGGGATGCGGCGGTGAGCGTGCATGCGCGGGACGGGTATGAGGCGCTGCGGGCGCTGTTGCCACCGGCGCAGCGGCGGGGACTGGTGCTGATCGATCCGCCGTACGAGGCAGTGGAGGAATTTGATCGGGTGGTCGCGGGGCTGGTGACGGCGCAGGCGCGGTTTCCGGGCGGGGTGCTCGCGGCCTGGTATCCGATCAAGCATCGTGCGCCGGTGCGGGCGTTTCATGCCGCCGTGCGGGCGGCCGGGATCAGGGATGTGGTGGCGGCGGACATATGGTTGCGCGAGCCGCTTGATCCGGGGCGGCTGAACGGGTGCGGGCTGCTGGTGGTGAACCCGCCGTGGAAGTTTGAGGACGAGGCGCGGCCGATGCTGGCGGCGCTGCTGGGGGCGCTGGGGGATGGCGAGGCGGGGGCCGGGGTTGGGGTGACGCGGATCGCCGATGAGTGAGGTGACGGTGATCGGCGCGGGGGCGTGGGGGACGGCGCTCGCGGTGCATTGCGCGCGGCTGGGGCACCAGGTGCGGCTGTGGGCGCGGCATCCGGGGCGGATCGTGCGGGAGAGTCCGCGACTGCCGGGCGTGGTGCTGCCGGAGGCGGTACGGGTGGTGGCGACGGTCGGGGCGGCGGACTGCGTGCTGGTGGCGGTGCCGATGCAGCATGTGCGTTCGGTGCTGGGCGCGCTGCGGCCGGGCGGGCCGGTGCTGCTGTGCTGCAAGGGGATCGAGGCGGCGTCGGGGCTTTTGCCGCTGGAGGTGACGGCGGAGGTGCTGCCGGGGGTGGCGGCCGCGGTGCTGACCGGGCCGAATTTCGCGGGGGAGATCGCGGCGGGGCTGCCGGCGGCCGCGGTGGTCGCGGGCGGGGATGCGGCGCTGCGGGCTTCGTTGATGGGCCTGCTGGCGGGGCCGGCATTTCGGCTTTACGGCAATGAGGACGCGGTGGGCGCGCAGGTGGGCGGGGCGGCGAAGAACGTGGTCGCGGTGGCGGCCGGCGCGGTGAGCGGCGCGGGCTTGGGCGAGAATGCGCGCGCGGCGCTGGTGACGCGCGGATTGGCGGAAATCGGGCGGCTGGCGGTGGCGCTGGGGGGCCGGGCGGAGACGGTGGCTGGGTTGTCGGGGCTGGGGGATCTGGTGCTGACCTGCACGGGGACGGCAAGCCGCAATTTTTCGTTGGGCGTGGGGCTGGGACGCGGGGCGGCGCTCGCGGACCTGCTGGGCACCGACGGGCCGGTGGTGGAGGCGGTTGCTACGGCGCCGGCAATTTTGGTGCGGGCGCCTGAGGTGGATTTGCCGGTTATTCGGGCGGTGGCGGGGCTGGTGGGGGGAACGCTGGGGTTGGCGGAGGCGATGGCGGGGTTGTTGGCGCGGCCTTTGCGGGATGAGTAGAAAGGAAGAAAGGTCTTCTTATTTGAAAAAAAGAAGCAAAAAACTTTTGCTCGTTTGGGTATGTGGCCTATTTTGACGTGGGTCACGGATGCCAACGGGCAAAAGTTTTTTGGTTCTTTTTTTCAAAAAAGAACATTCTTTTTGTAGGGACTTCAGCATGCTCGACGAGTTACCCGAAGACCTGAAAAAGCTCCCGGCGGCGGAGCGGTTGGCGTTGATCGGCCTGCTGTGGGACAGCCTCGATGATGGCGTCGTCACGGTGAGCGACGCACAGCTTGCCGAACTGCACCGGCGCGCGAACGCGCTGGCGGAAAGCAGGGCGGGGCAGTGCACCTGGCCAGACCTTCGGGCGGAATTGGAGCAGCGCCTGCGCTGATGCGCAGGCTGGTCATCGATCCGGCTGCGCGTGGAGATATTGCGGCCGCTTTCGACTGGTACGGGTCGGCGCGGGGAAAGCCTGGGCGGTAAATTCTTAAATGAACTGGATTTCGTCCTGGCGCGTATCGTACGCAGCCCGTTGCAGTTCCGCACTATCAGCCGCTCCATCCGGTGCGCTTTGATGCACCGGTTTCCCTATGGCGTGTATTTCGTTGTCGGGGACGACGATATTGTCGTGATCGCGTGCCTGCATGCCAGCCGGTCGCCATCCGTGTGGAGGGGGCGGATCTGAGACCGTTGCCATGTTGAAAGGCGCATTCACCGTGGGCGCGTGGACCGCGGCGAGCCGGGTGGCGGGGTTTGCGCGGGATATGCTGATTGCCGCGATCCTGGGCGCGGGGCCGGTGGCAGATGCGTTCTTCGTTGCCAACCGGCTGCCGAATTTGTTTCGGCGGCTGTTTGGCGAGGGCGCATTCAATTCCGCGTTCGTGCCGGTGTTTTCCGGGCTGCTGACCACCGAGGGCGAGGACGTGGCGCGCGGGTTCGCGGAGGAAGCCGCCGCGGTGCTGGCATTCTGGCTGCTGATCCTGACGCTGCTCGGCGAGGCGCTGATGCCGGGCATCCTGCACGTCATGGCGGCGGGGTTCGCGCGTGATCCGGCGAAATTCGCGCTGACGGTGACGCTGTCGCGCATTGCGTTTCCGTATCTGCTGCTGATCTGCCTGGCGGCGCTGCTGTCGGGCGTGCTGAACGCGCTCGACCGGTTCGTGGCGGCCGCGGCGGCGCCGTTGCTATATAATGCGTTTTCGATCGGCGCCATGCTGGCGCTGCGGCATGTGCTGCCGACGGCGGGCCATGCGCTGGCGCTGGGCGTGTCGCTGTCCGGCGTGGCGCAATTGGCGCTGCTCTATTGGGCGGTGAAACGGGCCGGCATGACGCTGCATGTGCCGCGGCCGCGCTTGACGCCGCGCATGCGGCTGCTGATGCGGCGAATGGCGCCCGGGCTGGTCGGTGCAGGCATTACGCAACTGAATCTGACCATGGACACGTTCATCGGCAGCCTGCTGCCGGCAGGATCGGTATCGTTGCTGTATTATGCGGATCGGGTGAACCAGTTGCCGCTGGGGATATTGGGCACGGCGGTGGGCACCGCGCTGCTGCCGTTGCTGAGCCGGCAGATCAGCGCCGGCGATCGCGCGGGCGCGTGGGAGAGCCTCAATCGCGGCATCGAATATGCGCTGGTGCTGACCTTGCCGGCAGCGTTCGCACTCGCGATCGTGGCCGATCCGATCATGCAGGTGCTGTTTGCGCGCGGGGCGTTTTCGCATGAGGCGGCGCGGCTGAGCGCGCAGTCGCTGGCGGCCTATGCGGCCGGGCTGCCGGCGTTCGTTTTGGTCAAAATATTGGCACCCGGTTTTTTCGCGCAGGGGGATACGGCGACGCCGGTGCGCGTGGGCGTGTTCGTGCTGGCGCTGAATTTCGGGTTGAACGTGGCGCTGATGCGGCCGCTCGCGCATGTCGGGCCGCCGACCGCGACGTCGCTCGCGGCGTGGCTGAATGTGGGGTTGCTGGCGGTGATGTTACGTCGTCGGGATTATTTGCGGCCGGACCGGGTGCTGGCCTGGCGGCTGGCGCGAATGCTGGCGGCGACGCTGCTGATGGCGGGCGCGGTGCTGGCGGTGCGGATGGCGCTGGCGCCGGTGCCGGGGCGGCATGTTTCGGTGGTGGCGCTGGGTGTGATGGTGGGCGTGGGGCTCGGCGTTTATGGCGCGCTGGCGCAGGGGTTTGGGGTGTTGGATACGGTGGGGATGGTGCGGCGGGGGGTCGCGCGGGTGCGGCGGCGGTGAGGCAGGCGGCGATTCCGATATAGGAATGACCGTAGCGTGGGTTCTCAACCCACGCCGCTCGGGCTTTTGTCGTGAAGGCGTGGGTTAAGAACCCACGCTACGGGTGCATTCAGTGGCCGATATGGAGGAGCCATAATTGGGCGACGTCTTGCGTGCCGTCGGTGCCGCGGACGCCGCGCAGGGTGGTGATCGCATCTTTCTTGTCGCCGGAGGCGAAATAGGCGATGCCGAGTTGCAGCTTGGCATCTTCCGGATGCCGCAGATCGCCCTTCGCGATTGCGGCCTGCATGAGCGGGATGCCTTTGTCGTATTTACCGAACGAATTATAGGTCTCGCCCAACGCGAGCAACTGGTTGCCGTCACGATCGGTCGCGGCGGCGGCATCATCCTTACCGAGCGTCGCCAGGCTCGCGTTGTAGGTTTTGTCGACAAGCGCTTTCAGGCGTAACTCGCGGTTCGCATCGGGGCCGGTGCCGAACAGGCCGCCGGCATAGCATTTATCGACGATATTCTTCGCTTCGCCCGGCAGCTTGGCCTGCACCGCCAGCTCGGTCATTTCCATTGCGTCGGACACCGAATTGACCAGGCCCAGCGAAAATTCCAGGCGATACACATCGAAGGTCAGCCGGTCCGAGAATCCCTGTTTGGCGCGCTGCGTATCGATCACGTTCCGCCAGTAGTCCGGCTTCTGATAATACAGCACCAATTGCTTGATCGTGTTCAGCGCTGCGGTGTTGTCGCCGCTGTTCTTCTGCGCGTTATACAGGAGCAACAGTTCGTTTTCGGCCGGCGTGTGGCCGGTGCGCGCCTGCTGCGCGACCACCTGGCCTTGCAGGCGCGCCGCCTCCACATAGTTCTTCGACAAAAACAGCGACTGGATGAGCAACGTGTGCATCTCCGGCGAGGTGCCGCCGGCCTTGAAATATTTCTCGATCCAGCCGGCCGCCGCGCTATAATTGGCGGCACGGTAGGCGAGCGACGCCTCCGCCTGATAGATTCGCACCGCTTGGCCGGCACCCACTTCGCCGCTGGCGAGCATGCGCTGATAGGCCGCCGACTCACTCGCCATGTCACCCGATTTCTCGGCGATGGCGGCGCGCATTTCCTCGACGATGAAGGACTCATGTGCGGTTTTGCCCGAAACGGCATCGGCCTGCCGCACGTCGGCCATCGCCTGCGGGTAATGCCCGGCGAGCAACGCCGCGCGCGCCGCCGCCAGCGGCTTGGCCAGCACCGCGCGCAACTCTTCCGCCTGCGCGGCACTGCCCAGCGACACGCCGAGCAATATCGCGAGACCTGCCGCCCGATGCAGGGAAGTGCTGCCGGCTTCGTTACGAACAACCATCATGATATCCTGTCGCCAAAATGATCCGCCCGCCGATACCCCGGCGGGCGGACCGAACCCCATCGAAGCCGCGCCGGCGTGGCTCAATAGCCGCCGATCACGCCCAATTTCTTCACGCCCAGCCGCTGCGCATCCGACATGACGCCGGCCACCACGCCGTAGGTCGCCAGCTTGTTCGGCGACAGATGCACCTCCGGCTGGTCGACTTCCGGCTGCTTGCCCAGCGCCGTCAGGCGCGTGACCAGGTCAGCCTCGTTCGGCACCGTGGTGCCGTCCCAACTGATCGTACCGTCGAAATCGACCACGATCTGCACGACCGGGGGCGGCACGGGCGGCGGCGGCGGATTGCCGACAGGCAGGTCCATCTTCACCGCGTGCATCTGGATCGGGATGGTGATGATCAGCATGATCAGCAGCACCAGCATCACATCGATCAGCGGTGTGGTGTTCATTTCGACGACCACGTCCGGATCGCCGCCCCCGCTTGAGGGGCCTACCGACATACCCATGGGTTGCTCTCCTCAAGAAAGAAAGTCTTCTTTTTTGAAAAAAAGAAGCAAAAAACTTTTTCTCGTCCGCCTACACGAGGTAATTCGAAACGGACCACGAATGCCAGGTAGCAAAAGTTTTTTGGTTCTTTTTTTCAAAAAAGAACATTTCCTTATTCAGCCGCCGCGCGGCGGCGGCTGAATAATAAACGCCACCTTGGAAATCTGCGCCCGCTCCAGCGCCGCCACGACCTTGCCGACGAACTCATACCGGCCGTCGGTGTCGCCCCGGATCTGCACTTCCGGCTGCGGCACCTTCACCGCCACCTCGGCGAGCTTCTTGGTCAGCGCGTCGAGGTCGGCCAGTTTGCCTTCGTTCCAGTAATAATCACCGTCCTTCGTCACCGCGATGGTGATGTTCTCGGGCTTCGTCTGGTTTGGCTGATTGGTGTATTTGGGCAGCGTCAGCGGCACCGTATGGGTCGCCACCGGCACCGTGATCAGGAAGATGATCAGCAGCACCAGCATCACGTCGACCAGCGGCGTGGTGTTGATGGCCGAGACCACCTCATCCTCATCCCCATCGCTGGGTCCGACGCTCATTGCCATGGCGTCAGGCCGCCTTGCTGGCGGGGGTGCCGACCGTCACGCGGCTGCCGGACAGCAGCACGGAGTGCAGGTCGCTGCCGAAATTGCGGATCTTCTCCAGCGCCGTTTTATTGCGGCGGACCAGGAAGTTGTAGCCGAGCACCGCCGGCACCGCGGTGACCAGGCCGAACGCCGTCATGATCAGCGCCGAACCGACCGGGCCCGCCACCTTGTCGATCGAGGCCTGGCCGGAGGCGCCGATGGCGGTCAGCGCGTTGTAGATGCCCCACACGGTGCCGAACAGGCCGACGAACGGTGCGGTGGAACCCACGGTCGCCAGGAAGGCGAGGCCGCCTTGCAGGCGCGAATTGATCGCGTCCACCGCGCGCTGCACGCTCATTGTCACCCAGGTGTGCAGGTCGATACTGTCGGTCAGCGCGCCGTCGTGATGCTCGCTGGCCGAAAGCCCGCTTTCGGCAATGAAGCGGAACGGGCTGGTTTCCTTCAGCCGCTGCACCCCTTCGCGCACCGAATTGGTTTTCCAGAAATCCCGCGCCGCCACCTTGGCGGCCGAGAACATCCGGCTCTGCTCGATGAACTTCGTGATCATGATATACCATGTGCCAAACGACATGATGCTGAGGATGATCAGCGTGCCGCGATCGACGAAATCGCCCTTCTTCCACAGCGCCGCCGGCCCGTACGGGTTTTCGACCGCTTCCGGCGGCGCGCCGGCATCGGCGGCGGGCGCCGCGGCCGCATCAGGTGCCGGCGGGGCAACGGCCGTCACCGGCACGGCGCCGGGGGCAGCAGGCGCGCCGGGTGCCGGCGTGGCACCGGGTGCCGCGGCGGCACCCTGATCGGGCGTGGCCGGCGCGCCGGGCGCCGGTGCCGCGGCAGTCGGCGCCGCGGGCGCCGGTGTTGCCTGCACCGGCGCGGGCGGCACGGCCGGCGCGGTCTGCGCGAACGCCGAAACCGGCATCAGCGTGGCGGCACCAAGTGCGAAGGCCGCCGCCAGGGCCGTAATGGTCAGTTTGCTCATGGTCTCTCCTTTTGCCGGTCCGGTGCGGTTCATCGTTGGCCACCGGGCCGTGCGTTTGCTGATGCGAAAATCGTCTTCTGGTGCGGCATGCGGGTCATTCCGGTGCCTGGAAAGTGACCACCCATTGATGTTCGGAACGGCGCGGAACACCGCCGCTGACTTCGGGCCGGTAGCGAACACGTTGCAGCCAGGCCATGGTCTGGCTGCCGAACGCGGCGCCGCCGGTAACGCCCAACACCTTGCAGTTGGTCGGCCGGCCATCCGTCTCGATGACACAATCAACCGTTACCTTACCGGCTTTGCCGCTGTCTTCATACTGATCCGGATAGCCGGGATCGTGCGGGCCGCTGACAATGCCCGCGGCGCTGAACGAGTGATCCGCCTGCGCCGGTGCCGGCGGACGCGGTGCTGGCGGGGCCGGCGGTGCCACGCTCTTCTGCACTGCGACAATCGCGTTGTTCGGCGGGGGCGGCGTCGGCAATTCGATTGTCGGCGGCGGCACCGCGTCGGGCGGCGGCGGCGGCGCTTTCATATCGGGCGGTGGCGGCGGCGGCGGCGGGGGCGGCGGCGGCGTGTCCGTCTTGACGACCTTCACGATGAGCGGCGGCGGCGGCTTTTCGATGTAATGTTTGCCCAGCACCGCGATGATGAAATAAATCAGCAGCACATGCAGGCCGGCGACGATCGCCAGGCTGGGCGCGCTCTTGAGCGGATTTCGTTGTTGCTCAAGGTAATTCATGGCTTGGGCTCTCCCATGCGGTCCCGCTTCCCTTCATCCAACATATTGACCGCCCCGACTTTCAGTCGAACTGTCAGGCAATTGCCGTGCCGCGCCGGCGCCGGCCGCCGACGGCGCCGCTTGGACGCGCCAGCCGAGTTCCGCGCCGAGCGCCCGGGCGGCCTGGTTCACCGCGGCGGCGGCCGCGTCATGGTGCGCGCGGTCGGCGTAGACCGACGCGGCGGCAATCCCCAGCGCCGCGCGGACGGTGCCGTCGGCGCCGAACACCGGCGCCGCGATCGTGCGAATTTCCGGTGCCGGATCGTGCCCGCTGGTGCTGTGCACCACGGCGGCCGGCGCGCTGCCTGAAATATCCGCGGCCCGCATGCCGAGCGCATGCCCCAACGCCGATACGTCCAGCCGCACCCGGTCGCCGGCGCGCACGCTCGGCAGCACACGGCGGCCGCCGGCGGCCCGGTCGGCGATCAGCGCGTCGTCGCCGTCGCGCACCGCCAGCACCGCCACGTCGCCGGTTTCGGCCGCCAATGCCTCCAGGTAGGGCCGTGCCAGGCGCACCAGGCTGATCTGCTCGCGGGCGCGAAACCCGAGTTCCAGCAATTTCGGCCCGAGCGAATAGCCGCGCCGCGGCGTCATGTTCAGGTAGCGCCGCTCCAGCAGCGTGGTCGCCAGCCGGTGGACCGTGCTGCGCGACAGGCCGAGCTGGCGGGAAATGGCGCTCAGCGCCGCGGGGCCGGATGCGACCAGTTCCAGCACGTCCAACCCACGCACCAAAGTCTGGCTGGCCGGCGAAACGCTGGACAGCAGACCCTCGGCAGGTGCGGGTTCGGGGTCAAAATTCATTATGTGGAGCTGTATCCCATAAGGCGGGACGGTCGGCAAGGCGACCGCGAAGGATTTCATGCGGGCACAATCCCCGCCTGCAAAAAATGCCTAAAGGATGGGCACCACTCTGTCTAGCCAGCCATGCAACGAGGGCAAGGCTTGCCGGACACGGTTTCGTGTGATCCGCCTGACGTCGCGTGGGCTTGAACCTGGCGTGTGCGCCCCAGGCAGGGCGTGGGGAACGCACCTAGAGGTGGCCGCAATGTTCCTGGTAGTTCAGCCTGATGGCGCCGGTCGGGTCGGACGAGGTGCTGGGCGTGACCAACCCCCACTCGCGGACATGGTCGTCGCTGACGATCGCGTAGAACGGCGACGGGCCGACATAGCGACGTGTGCTGATCTGATAATTGACATGGCCGCACACCAGCGTGCCACCCAGCGGGAACGGCGCGGCGCTGTCGAACGTCCAGAGCGCGGTCGCCGGCAGCACCAGCGATGGCTCCAGATAGGCCATCACCACTTGCTGCACGGCGGCCGGCACGCGGTTGGCAGCTTGTGCGGCGGCGGCCAGCAAAATCGCCAGCCCAGGCAGGAAAACACGCATGCGCGTGCTGATAGCGAAGGACGCCGCGTGCCGCCAGCACAGGTTATGTCCGCGCGCCGGCGCCGAAAAGCTGTGGTGGCTTCGGACGCACGCTACCTGATTTTCTACCGTCTCAAGCGCCGATAGACTCAACATGATCTTTTTGGTTCTGTTTTTCACAAAATAACATTTCTTCCTTTTCTTACGCGAGCTGCGGCGCCGCGTGCGACTTGATCTTGCAACGCGGGCGATGCAGCGCCACACTCCCTTTATGAACTTGCGCTACAGGCACACGATCGATCTTACGCCCGCCGGCGAGTTTCTGCCGCGCCAGGCCGCGCTGTCATGGACTGCCAAGGTCGGTATCGTCGCGACGTTGATCGCGGTTGCCGCAGGCGTCGTGACGGTCGCGGCGCTGTTTCTCTGGATCGCGTCGGTGCTGCTGCCGGTCGCCCTCGTCGCCGGTATCATCGCCTACGGCGCCTATCGGCTCCAGGTCCGGCGCATCCGCACGCTCTGACGGCGTTGTCGGGCGGAAGAGCCTCGCGAGATCCGCCTCGCCCTCCCCGATCAATTCACTTGCCACGACTCACACCATCGGGGAGGTTGCCCGCCGGGTGCTGCCTGCCCGCAGATCGTGAGGAAACTTGAATAGCTTAGTTCCGTTTTCGATGCGCCGTCGCAGCTTCGACGATGGCGGCGCGCGCTATGACCATTTGATGGAGATATTGCGCGACCGGGTCACGACCCGCCAGTTCGATCGCAGCTACGACATGCCGCGCGCGCACATCGACTCGGTGCTGGATGCCGCGGCGCAGGCCCCGTCCGGCGCCAACGCGCAGCCCTGGCATTACGTGGTCGTGACAAACCCGCGCACCAAACGGCTGATCGCCGAGCGGATCGTTGCCGAGCAGGCACGCCGCTCTACCGCCGCGGGCCATTTCCACAGAATTGATTATAGTGCGATGGCGCACGCGCCCGGCTTCGTGGTGGTGGTGCTCGATCCGCGCATGAGCTGGGCCTTCCCCGGCCTGATGGAGGGCTCCGAGCTCGATCAATCCTACCACGCCAATTCCGAGCGCATTCTGCTGCAAAGCATCGCCGCCAGCACGATGGCGGCGCATCTGGCCGCCACCGCGCTCGGCTACCAGACCTGGTGGGTCAGCGCGCTCGGCTACGATGAGGCGCGCACCTCGATCGGCCGCGAACTGGGCGTTCCGTCCGATCTGCGTATTACGGATTTCTTTCTGTTCGGCCCGGGCCTGCTGCCGCCGCGCCCGCGGTGGAAAAAGGCCCGCCGCCAGATCGCGAGTTGGGATAAATTCGACATGGCGAATTTCCGAACGGTGGAACAAATCGACGAATGGATCGGCGAACTCAAGAACAACGCGCTGGCGGCGCCGGACTTGAAGAAGTTGAAGTGAAGGCTGGGGAGGTTGACCCGAGACAACGGACGGAAATATCGTAGCGTGCGCTGCCGGACGCAAAAAATTCGGTCTAGTTACACAATCTGTTGGCACCGGCTCGTCCGGGCCGGCCAACCAGCGTGCCGCTGGACGTAAGATGTTAACGCCAAGGACGCAGAGCAAGGGAACGCCACAAATAGAACAAAGATAAGGCGTTTTCAAATACTTGGCTTTACCGATCGCTCGCTCCTCTTGGTGCCTTTCCGTTCCATCATGTGCTTCGTGTTAAAATCTTGCGTGCTCGCCAGATCAGGTCCGGCGGCGTGGACCAGGGACCTCTCGCAGTGAATTGGTGACGAGATGTTAAAGTTTTCCTGGTCAAATGTCTGGGCGCGTCTGGCAGCGGCGTGGAACTTGGGACGCGCGATGCCGGACGTCGTGACCCGAACAGGCGAAGGCGTTAATTTAGACGGATCGCGTCGGTGATGCGGCGGACACGCCCGGCCCGGTCCACGGCCATCAGATCGAACCGTACACCGCGCTGGCCCCATTGCGGATTTTCGCCAAGCAGAATTTCGGCCGCGCCCATCAGGCGGGCCTGCTGGCGCGGGCCCAACGATGCGGCGGCCCCTGCAAGATCGCGCCGTGCCTTTACTTCCACAAAGACGGTGAGGCCATCCCGTTCCGCCACCGCGTCGATTTCGCCGGCGGCCGTGCGCACGCGGCGGCCAACGACCGTGAACCCGTCCTGCGTGAGCGCGGCACAGGCCAGTTGTTCCGCGGCGAGGCCGGTGGCGAAGTGCGTCATGTGAGAAACCTTTTTGAAGGGAGCGGGGGGTGGGGAATGTGTTGTTATGGAGAGGAAAGGTTAGCGAAAGGTGGAAGGGGCGGCGCTGGCGTTGGCCGACGTGGCGCGCGATTCCAGTCAAGCCGATAATGCTCTAAGCCGGGTCATGCGCGCGGCGATCGGCTTCATTCTTGTCACCATCACGCTCGACATTCTGTCGATGTCGCTGCTGGTGCCGGTGTTGCCGCCGTTGATCCAGGCGATGGCGGGGGGCAGCGCCGCCGCCGCAGCCCATGCGGTGGGCATTTTCGCCACCAGTTGGGCGCTGATGCAGTTTGTCGCATCGCCGGTGCAGGGCGCGCTGTCGGACCGGTTCGGGCGGCGGCCGGTGATCTTGCTGTCGAATCTCGGGCTCGGGCTGAACGGGATGCTGCTGGCGTTGGCGCCCGACCTCGGCTGGCTGTTTGTGGCGAGGCTCGTGTCCGGCGCCACCGCGGCGAGTTTTTCGTCGGCGGCGGCGTATATCGCGGATATTACGCCGCCGGAGAAACGCGCGGCGCGGTTCGGGCTGGTGTCGGTAGCGTTCGGGTTCGGGTTCATTACCGGGCCGGTGGCGGGCGGGCTGCTGGGTTCGGTCAATCCGCGGCTGCCGTTCTGGGTGGCGGCCGGGCTGAGTTTGGTGAATTTTTTGTTCGGGTACTTCGTGCTGCCGGAATCGCTGCCGCCGGAGCGCCGCAGCCGTTTCGACTGGCGGCGCGCCAATCCGGTGGGCGCGCTGCGGCTGCTGCGGTCGCGGCCGGGGCTGACCAGCATGGCGTCGGTGCAGTTTCTCGGGCTGGTGGCGCAGAACGCGCTGCCGACCATCACGGTGCTGTATGCGCTGAACCGGTATGGGTTTTCGCTGCGGCAACTCAGCGTGCTGCTGGGCGCCATGGGCATCTCGAGCGCGCTGGTGGGCGGCGTGCTGACCGGGCCCGCGGTGCGCTTCCTGGGCGAGCGATGGGCGCTGCTGGCGGGGCTCGGGTTTGGCGCCGCGGGGTTTGCCGGCATGGGGCTGGCCACCACCCCTGCCCTGTTCATGCTGGCAATTCCGGTGCTGGCGCTGCGCGGGCTGGCAGATCCGGCGCTGAGTTCGTTAATGACCCGCCGCGTGCTGCCGACCGAACAGGGCGCGTTGCAGGGCGCCAGCAGCAGCCTGATGGGAATCGCCGGGCTGTTCGCGCCGGCGATCTATACCGAGAGCTATGCGGTGTTCGCGGTGCCGCGGCTGGGGTGGGCGGTGCCGGGCATGCCGTTTCTGATTGCGGGGTCTATTCTGCTGGTGGCGGCTGTGCTGGCGGCGGCCAGGGTAGGAAGGAAGGAAGAACTTCT
>Ga0116228_10003520_pt1 | contig 13748 bp, 8 predicted proteins | sample S1TSphfallax_2_FD_89694 | JGI IMG/M metagenome (GOLD analysis project Ga0116228, IMG submission 89694) | Host-associated microbial communities from peat moss isolated from Minnesota, USA - S1T2_Fc - Sphagnum fallax MG | ecosystem: Host-associated > Plants > Peat moss > Unclassified | place: USA... | reverse complement strand
TTGAGAAAACTTTGATATTAAAATGTGTGTGCATAAGTTGGCATGAATCAAAAATATAATAATAAGTGAAAACATCTTGGAGGAACTTCACCTCCACCGCCTATCTTGGCTTCTATTATATCTAATATTCAGTGCTAATTATTTCCACATCCCCACCCAGATATATGAAATATTTGACAATAAAGTGAAAGACCATTTAAATATCTCCACATACGGCCAATCATCAAAATAGCCTGCCACTCATTATAACCCTTTGGAGTAGTGTGTTGTACACATATTTTCAAGCTAACAATCAATTTCACTTTTCATCCAAAGTATACTTCATTACTCTGCTGTTCATGGAGATGCTCTTAGTACATAAGCTATTATCTTTGGAGATAAAAAATGCTTTTTTTTATCATAATGAACACTTAAGATGCAAAAACATTATGCAATACACCAATAGCATTGACATACACAAACGATTCTGAGTTTGTTGGTTAGGAATTGCAGTCCTATTTATATTAACCCCATCACCATCACATATGAATCAAATCATGTATGCTGCACACATCCAAGAGCTTCAATGTGAAAGGAGGTGGCAACCATCCTTTGGCAGTTCTAAAAATTAAATTAAATCTATCCCCAGAAACAACTGGGAACCTAGCTCCAGATCTGGTTCTTCAAAAAACTAAATTCCAGTTCAGGTTCCAATTTTTAAGGAGGCCTGACTTGAAAACACATTAAACATTGAAGGTGTCATGACCAAAATAATAACTCTCCTGTGAATCGACAAATCTCCATACTCATGATTATGAAAGCCTGTAAACAAGGGTAAACTTCTCCTTGCTCTCAAAGAAAGACTTCTAGGTAAGCACTTTCCAAAACAGTATGGAGGACCAATACAGGAGGGAAGAACAAATGAAGAAACAATAAAACAAGCAATATGGACAAAAGTGACAGTCTCTCACTTGTTCAGGGACCATATAAGAATTAGACTTCATGACAGGGTGCATTCTTTTAGTATAGGAGAAGGGCATAACCTGAGAACCTCCTGGGAGAGGAGGGCTTATCTTGAGAACATTCCAGGATTTTGAGATACCTGTGCTGAGGCTGTCTTGAGGCTGGTAGGTTCCATGGAAAGTATTGAGAGTCTCAAAACGTTTGAAAGGTTTGAAACAACAGACCCTTTGCTACTTACAGAACCTCTCAGATTGGATTCAGATTCAGAATGGACCAAATCCATTTGACCAATCCCACAAAAGTGGATATGCTGACTAATGACTAGCATCATCACACAGGCACACCACAGGTTCCAACTAAAATAATAGGTTTAAACCTCCACACAAAAGGCTCATATAAATGTGCCCATACAAGGAAAAATTGGTGAACAGATTTTTCACAGGATTCTAAATATCCATCAATCTCCTTAAAATAAACTTACATCATAACCTCCTGAGCACTTCAAGTAGGCAACCAAATTTAAGACTGGGCTTCATGACAACTTAACTGTCTTCTGTCAAGGTTGGACCACAAACAGGAGAATTCTTCATATTAAAGACAATACTCATCAGCCAGGCAACAATCCCTTCACCTAAAAGCACAGTGTGTGATAAGATCCAAACCACCCAATTTACGTCTCAAAACACACATCTCTGGATCAGGGGGGCAAAAGGATCTGAAAGTGTTTTAGGACAGACATCTCAGAGAAGACAGTGTTACAGGTTACGCTGGAGAGAGAAAGATGGTTGGACTCCAAACTCCCAAAGACCACAGGCATAGATACTAAACAGTTGGGATTCCCAAAGGCTGAATGGTCTTCACTACAGTGTATGTTGTGGTAATTCTGACCTTAACATTGACTGAATAACACCGGACATCTAAAGGGGGAAGGCCCAGAAGAATCCTGATATTGAAGTTTCTAGTCATGGAATACACAGAGAGCCCAGAGCACAGTTTGACCAAAAAAAAAACATACCCAAGAAACTATTGCATCATGTCTGGAAGAGGGTTAAACGCCAGAGATTCCATCAAGATTAGCTCCTTGATATGTTCCTCTGTGAAGGAAGGCTGCTCAAAGTCAAACTCAAAGGGAGCTTGACTTGCTGGTTCATCATTAATGTCATGAAGAGTGGCAAGGTAAGGGTGGCTTAAAGCCTGTTCCACTGCAATAACCATCAGACACAGATCATACACCTAAGTTAGCTTATTCAGGCTTGTTACATGATCCATTCTAGAATGCAATGGGATAAGAATGACCATTTCACAAACCACAGGCCTAAACAACCTATAATTGACCACATATAGTAAGAAATATCTATACCAACAGTGAGAATTACAACCACAAAAAAGAGGAAGAAACTTTTAGACCACCAGAACATGTGCAAAGTAAAACTCATATACAAACATTAAAAAGGAAAAAACACTGTAGATGGTGAATCACATCCTAGGAGACTGGCAGGCCAATGTCATGGAGGAAGGAGAGGAGAACAGGAAGAAGAGGAGACAGGAAAGGGCAACCACATGGGTAAGGACTCTAAGAGGCAAAGACCAAGAACCAGTGCAAGAGCAACCATAGAACTCTGAAGGCTAGTAAAATTTCACTAGCCTAGCATTAGCTAAATGCTAAGACTCTGGAAGATGGTTTTGTAAGTGTACAAGACACTGAAAAGAGCCATACAACTGGGCTCAAGGGGCATAGAAGTTTAAAAAAACAAAGAACAGCACATGAAAATACTGTAGTCTTGATGATTACTCTGCACAACAAGGCAAAATGAACCAACTTTTGATGGGCAGTGGATGGCTACTAACACTAACTAAATTAGTTATGGGCAATCAGGTTGAGCAAATAAACCTTCTGTGAACTTTAGCATGGAGTCTTCACAATCAAAGAACAGTGAAAGACAGAGGAAAAAATGTGACAAATAAACACAAGACAAGGTTTTACCCAAGATGGCTATCAGAGAACCCCATCGAAACAACTGTCATTCTGTTAAACATTGTCTGAGAAAACCAAAATCTGAGATGCCAGAAAACATAGAAACAGTTATCATCGTGTTTGACAGACAGTCCAGCAAGAGGAATAGAGACAATGAGAGACTGACCTGTGATTCGTCCAGCAGGATCAAATCTAAGCATGTGCTCAATAAGATCAACAGCAGCAGGTTGCAGGTTTGGATACTTTTGAGCCAAAGGTTTTCGTGGATACCGTGGCAGCTGCCGAATGTAGCGTCTTGCATTATCACTACGCAAGAATCCAAGGTCATGGTCCTCGGGAGAACCTATCAACTGCCAGCATGATGTGCAAAAGTTAAAAAAACAAAAAACAAAGTAGTCCAGGCTCAGGTAAGTGAGTCTAAGGAACAATGTGTTGGGTGCCCTGACCAGAGTGAAAAGTGACAACCTTAGCAATGACCAACTGGGTTGGCATCTTGCAGTCATCCTTGATGAAACTGTTTCAGCAAACTTTTGCAAATGGGCAGAAAGGACCAAAGTTATAATACTGAAAATCACCATTCTGAACCAAATCCTGTTAAGAGAAAGCACTTTGCAGCTATACTTGTAGAACAACCTTAAGAAATCACTTGGACCACCGTATGGATGTAAGTTAGGCTCCTTACTTCTGTTATAAGACGAAGCTGCTGCACATAGTCTCTACCAGGGAATAAGGGCTCTCGGTTCAGCAGCTCCATGAATATGCACCCAACTGACCATACATCAATAGCAGCAGTGTATTCTGAGCAGTTGAGAAGCAATTCAGGTGCCCGATACCAGCGAGTAACAACATACTCAGTCATGAAGTCTGTCTCTGAGGTGGTACGAGCCAGTCCAAAGTCACAAATCTTCAAATCACAATTTGCATTCAGGAGCAAGTTACTTGGTTTTAGGTCCCGATGCAAGACATTTGCTGAATGTATGTACTTCAGCCCCCGCAACAACTGGTACAAGAAATACTGCAGAGACAATGTTGAACTGTCAAAATTACATCTTACAAGAAACTCAGGCAGTGAATAGGTTTCCTTTCTGGAAGCAAGTTGAATTCAACAGCACTTTCATCTCATCTCTAACACATCATTATCATCTCGAGTATAACATCTTCTCATCAGATGTTCAAGAGTTGTTACCACCATGTAGAAACCCAAATCTGAAACTGAACATTACAAACACAAATCTAGAGAAGGTTTAACTCTCAACTGCAATACAAGCATCCACAAACCTTAAACATTTTCCAAACACTCACTTAGGATTTGCCAGCTTCTAAAAACAACATTAGTTACTCACTGCAACACATGTCTGCCAATGGTTTGATTCTGGAAGGATTGTTTTCTGAAAGATTTGTCCACTGCTAGGTTATCACTTTGTGAAACTTGTCTAAGAGGACATTTTTAGTATTACTCACATTTCAGCTATCCAGACATTCTCACACAAATTCAAGGCTAAGAAGCACAATCTGCATTAAACCCAGGTGTTATGAACTGCTACTCTCAGGAGTGATCAGATGCCTGAACATTTCTAAAGGAATCCTGAATATGTGGCCAGTGTTTGGGATCTGGACTACTAAGCTTTTGGCAATTTTGCTGGAAATAAGATCACAAAAACTCATACAAACGGACCTAGATTTGGGAATTATTTTGAAACTTTGATCATTCGTTCCCCAAGCTCACCCTACTGGTGATTGGTTAGCCTGGCTGCATGCAAAGTTCTATGTGCCACAAATGCACCACCTAGATTGTGAATCTCATTAGAACAGAAAGAAATTAAAACTTAGGAACCCTCAATGAGCACTACCTATTCCCTCTAATTGGAGCATGCTGAAAGTCAATGGCATGTGCAACCCCATGTTCTTCCTAATTGTTATGCCTAAATTGCAATCATGCACATAATCAGATGGCACATCCAGTATCATAACCATGAGCCAAGGGTTTGATTGTACCACACACCTGACAATGGTCCTCTGTCAAAGCCTGGTTGGATCGAATGATCTGATGAAGATCTGTATCCATGAGCTCGTATACAATATATACATCTTTAAAATTGTCTAGTGTAGGAGGTCTTATAATGTCCCTAATTGCAATCACCTGGTCCACAAACAACCCAATTTCAGCTTTCTGCCCCTATAATACAATTATGTTGCCTTTAAAGACCCAACAGGACAAGGGACTGTACAGAGATGTGTCAAATTGGTTCAAGTGGTATATTTCTATCGGTTTCAGTAGGGTAGGTGAAATTATGCAGATCTATATGCAACCAACTTGTCCTGACTCAATGAGAAGACTACTTAAGAAGAAATGCATTTTACATACTGGTCCCACTCAATAGATCTGATTGTCTGGTAACCAATGCATCATTCTATGACAAGCTTGAATGCGAGACATAATGAACTAAGTGGCACCCAGAAAATTTGGCACATCACTATTGAAGATATTGGAAAGTCAACCAACAAAGATGAGTGGCTACATTCTCATGGTCCATATGTCGCAACAGCTTGATTTCTCGAAGAGTGCGTTTGGCATCAATCCTGTTATCAAATGCATTCCCAATCTTCTTGATAGCCACCTCTTCACCAGCCTCAGAATTGAAAGCCGAGCTTTACACACCAAACAACCAACCCACTATATGAGCTCAACCGTCTCATCTCAGTCACCAGTTCTAAGCATGGATCCCACTTGATATTTTTCTCTATGATTGGACGAAAAGACAAATGAGAGTAGCCAGATCTTTAAAGGGCCATCCCATGTGCAAACCTAGCACATGACTTTTGTAATCAAGGTGATATTCATGGCTGTTCAGCCCCAAAACTAAGGGGGCATTCTGAAGTGGTACAGCCAAAGCTGAGCAAACTGCATGAGAAAGGCTGAGCTAGGTTATGAAGTTTTACAAGAATGTGCAGAAAGTTGAAGAGTGTCAATCCTGATATCTGTTGAACATAAGGATTCAGAATATATAAGTGGCTGGGACAAAATCCTAAGGTAAAACACATGATTTAGTGCCATCAGATTGCCGTGATGTCTCCCAAATCTCATCCCAGATACCAGAGTCTCAGTATTTGTGAATTCTAGCTCCAAAATAAATCTACTGAGATCTGCTCAAAAAACACCAAGAACATTGACCTCATATATTTTCACCTGCAACATTCCATCATTTACTCTGGAGGCATTCTCCCTGGAAAACCTTAGAATAATAGAAGCTCTCAGTGCTCAAGAGTACTGAGCATAGAAACCTCACTGTATACTAGATTTGCAATCCAGAAACATTTGGAAGTGTAGTTGTTGCATTGTAGCGAAATATGCATGCAGAGTCTAGAGTTAATAGGAAATTCCCTCAAGAACAAAGTTGTGGTAGATACAAAAGGCTTCAGTGGCTCTAGCTTCCAAACCCCCAACTGTCTTACAGGGAACAGATAAAATCACCAGAGAGAACAGCAGTTCCATGGCAACAAATTGAGACCAACCATAGCATACATCCATCATCGAGTCATGGGGTGCCCTGGAACACTAGAAAATGACAAGAGCGATACAAAGAGAAAGAAGAAAATGCTGAACCACAAGGAGAAGACATACTAGAATCAAGAATTCAAGAACAAAAGATGCTCCGTTTAAACTTCAGTAGTACTCTTCAAATTCCAGTTCTCAATCAATCAATCATAGAAAAATGCGCTCTGTGATTACAATTTTCACACTTGAAGAAACAACATCCAGCAGACAGACTAGATCATTGGACACTGCAAACAACATATTCCCAGACACATTGTGAAGACAAGATCAAACCCTGATCGATCATCTCATGAAACAAAAAGAGAGGGAAGAGGACCAAAAATAAATAAAAATTTAAATAGCAAACAAGAGCCAAGAAGAAGCAGGGTTGAAGAATGAAAACCTAAGCTCTTTCCATTTCCAATTCTAGCTGCCAAACCTCTGAAAAGGAAAAAAAGAGTCACAGTAACAGAACCGCAAAAAGCAGCAGAAGCTCCATAGACCACAGCACATATGTGTTCTAGTCAGACCTCGACGTACACCAGCAGCAACAAAGCAAATAACAGCCTTTAAAGCACAAACTGGAAGTTCCGTCTTCCTCGAGTTGTTCTAGTTCCCAAAACGCTTGGACACAGACAATAGAAGCTCCATGGCAACGATTCTAGTTCTGGACGTATCCCCCCGGTCTAGAAGACCCGATCACCGACATCTAAAACAGCAAACCCCCGCCAAAAACAAAAAAAAACACAAAGGAACAAAACAACAACAACAACAACAATAACAACAACAGAGAAGAGGAGGAGAAGGAGGCATGGGAGGGCGGAGGAGAAAAGAATGAATACACACCAGACAATGCCGTAAGCGCCGCGGCCGATGGGACGAATAGGAGGTACGTACTTGGCGGAGACTTCGAAAGAATTGCCGAAGATGTTATATTGCGTGTACTGACCATCGTGTGTGGACACTCCCGATATACACGATCCATTGTCCTCCGTCGTTTCCATGGCACTATTTCCCCCTCCTCCTCCTCCTCCTCCTCCGTCGTCTCCTTCCGTCCTCTCCGCCATAGCCATCGCTGATTTTCTCTGTCTTCTATCCCGCTGAGCGCGTCCGTCTCGTCTCTTGCGTTGGTGTCAAAGAAGCTTACACCCGATCATCATCATCATCCATCATCCATCATCCATGAGGGCCACCGATTATGTATGAACCCATTATTCTCATCCACGAAGATGGAGAGAAAAGTACAACAACCCCCCCCCCAACATCATCCATCAATCAAGAAGACTTGAATTTATTTTTTTAAATTAAAATTTTAAGGATTTTGTAATGTAGTCAAAGTGGCCATCCATCCAGAAAATAATTTAGCCAAATTTGGCTAAATTCTAAATACGAATTTAAAAAAAAATCATAACAATGATAATCCTTCAATATTCTTGGCTACCTAAATGGAACTTATCATAAAAATCTGGCTATTTGCTCTTGGTATCATGATAATAACAATACTAAAATATGGATACCTATTGGATATACCTCTATTATGACATACCCCAAACTTAAGATATCATCCATGAAGGCCATTTTAGGGTTAGAATCATGGGATCCCCACCCCATACACACACATCAATGAAAGCTAGGAAGTATCATGCAACCCAAATGACCGAGGTTTTCATTCATCCCTTTCTTAGGTGAACTATATTTTGTTGTATGATAAGGCCCCAATTGGAGGGCATTACCGAAATGAGGAGCTAAAATGAGATGGTGTAAGTAAGAAACCTCTTGTAGAACATAAGATGCCCTTCAAATTCACTTGGAAACTTTGATGATGAATTCTTGACTTGGAGTCTACAATCGAATTGAGTTGCACCAACTACGGTCTATTGCATTCAACTTCATGTATGAAGCTCACACTCACATTTTCCTACCTTTCATCCATGGATGAACTTGTGTTTACCACACCAAACCCAATAACCGAGTGATACCTAGTTCCTATGGTTAAGGATTTTTAGGTTTAAGGTTTGGTAATGATTTTTGGACCAATCTTTGAGTTGGGAAACTCGTGTTTTCAAAACATCATGAAATAGTAAAAATACATCAAAGATGGAATGTGCCCAACATGACCCACAAATGGTGAATGCTTTATCAAAACTCCATCCAAATCCATAAAACATGGCTCGATTGCAATGGCGTTATTTTTCCAATTTTAATTTGAAATTTCAATTTATGTGTTATGTTATCACAATTGTTGAATACAAAACCATGTTGTTGCAAACTAATTTGTATTGTTGATTATCAACATATTATCTAGGTCCATGTGGAGAAATATCGGCATTCCATGCATGGAAATTGGGACCATTGTGAGGGACATTAAAACCTCACATTTTGTAACCATTTTTGTTTTATAAGCATATTGTTTTACATGCAACAAATATTTCTCCCACAAAGAGAAGTTAAACCTTTTTAAAGTACTATAATTCATGAAGAATATGAATTTTTAATTCTTTTGTATTGTAATAATACAATTTAAAATAATTAACATTTATATTATCTAGACAAGTTCACATTCAATATTATGTAATTATCATTTTATTTTATTTTCCAATAACAAGACAGTGTTTTAGTCAATTTAACCATTAATTAAATACATGTTAAATACCCAAAATCAATATTACATAAATTTCACAATGATCATGTGTTTTAACATTGCGAAGTGAATTTCTTTACATTGTATCACAAAAATAAAACATTATTGTTTTTCTATTTTATTTTTTTTAGAGATTTTTCCACCTTGAAGTGATAATTATAATTCTTAACAAGAAATTGGAACAACTATACAATGTTGGATTACATCAAATTTGGACAATGAACAATGTTTAAAATGTTGATTTGTTAATTGGGGATTTGGTTCGTGATGTTCATGTATATGAATAACTCCATATGCCACCATTGATGGAATTGAAACACATTTAAAACTTGGGCAAAAATGGAATTGTAAACTTAAATTTAGACGAAGGAAGCACTAGGGGATCACTTATGAAAATGCATTAAATATGATCAATATTGGCATTAGTTTATATATTAACCAATTTCAAATCCTTTATGGGTGCACTCTACCCATTTGGCATATATATATTCTAGTTTTTTGTTCAAAATTTTAATCATATATGTTTTATATATGGATCAAATTACCTTCCAATTATAATCATTTTTCCATTTTTAGATAGGGATATTAAAAATATGTAGAAGGAAAAAATTACATAAAATTTAGTCTTAATATCAATTGGTTAACTTGGGTTGGAATATTTAACCAATGTAGGGGAGACAAACAATATTAAATCTACCAAATCAAATAGTTGGAATAACTTGTGAAATGTGTAATCATAAGGTTTATGTTAAATATCGTATAATCTAGGTTTGCATATGTTGAATTGCACCCAAAAAAACCATTTCAAAGACATTAAATGAATTCAATTTCCTAATGTAACATTAAAATTTCAATTTGGATGATGTCAGTTAGTTTGTGGTTGATTTTTACTATGAAAAAATTTAGAAAATACATTGTAAATAGGTATTGGATCAAATGACCCAAATTGATGAATACTTTAAATATGTATATATGAAGTTTATAACACAATACAAATATTAAAACATAAATCCATTAAACATTAAATTTCATTCCACAAATCAAACCAATAGTTTGTTTTCTTGAGTTTCATGGCCACCTTGCATGCAGTTGTTAAAATCACCATTAAACCATGTTAAATATCACTTGTTATAAATTGACCTTCCAATTGACATGATGCACCTTAAAATAAGGTTAGGCAATAATGTTTTTCCCATTGTAGTGGAAAAGTGAACATTTTGAAAATGAAAATGAAAATCTTTTAATAATACATTTACATAAAATAATCATATTTAATTAGTACCATACTAAAATATTTTTATTATTTTGGATTTGCATGTGTTGTAAGTTTGGTTTCTTTAATTATGTCATCAAGTTTAGACATTTATAATTAAATTAATTTATCAAAATTTATTTAATTATTTTATATTGTTGAAAAATATAAACTAATGATTAGATCCTTTCTAAACCCAAAACACAATTTCCATGTAATTATGGATTTTTATAGTAAAACCAAATAAATCAACAACCATTCAAACAAACCTAATGACCTAAATGAAACCTTTTTCAACATTGGTGTCAATGATAATTCCTCAATATGAACATGTAATGAAAAAAATTCAAACACCATTTGTGTTCCATATTTATGTACAATAGGGTCCAAGTGGCAAAAGTTTCAAGAGGCATAAGAATATATTGATGTTGAAACTTGAAGTCTAACAATGATATTCAAGACAAAATTCCATTACCCATAAAACTTTATGATTTTGCACATCCAATGCATGCAATGGAATTTGCAAACACCTTGAAGCCCCAATGGGAACACTTAGTGTAAAATTTAGGATTTATGTGTGTCAAACGACCGTTTTTAAGGGGATACTAGGTAATTTTAAAATCTATTTTTTTTTCACCCTATTATTATCTAATTTTTAAATATATACATATTAAAGCCACCCTATATTAATTATAATCCATTTAAAAATATTATTATATACCCTATATTATAATTGAATTGAATATTTGAATAAAATGTACCCTATTTTTAAACTAATTTATTTATAATTTATACCTAACAACCAATATATTGCACCCTATATTTTTATTCATGTATTTTCTACTTTTTTTTACTAGTGTCCCCCTTGGGCTCAAGGCCCAAGCAATGAAAACAATGATTATCAAATATTTAAATATTATTGGTTATTTTAACCCAAATTTTTATTGAAGTTTCCATGATTTTAATCTAAAATGTTTTTCTACTTTACACTCTTTAGTATTGAAGGATGCAAGAAAGTTAGACTTCCCACCAATTGACAAATGAAGATCACAATATAGGCACAATACATATATATTAAAATTTTGACATCATGAACATTAATTCATAACAACATCACAAACTTATAATATCATTAAATTTTAATATAATCCTTGCAAAAGTCATAAAATAATATGTCCATGCAAAATCTATGGGTTTCAAAGTGAATGAATGACAGACATATTTGTATGATTTTTGTACAAACTTATGAAAATCAAAATTTACACAAAATTTGTACAAACCTATGAAGCTTAATAATTTGTGATGAATGGATACATGATTATAACTTTAATACAAAATGTAAGCAACTTTCATATAATATGTGTAAATGATTCCATGAATAGTTCGTGATATTTTTATTATCCAAAAGTAACCATGAAATTATCTATCCAAAAGTTCACATTCAATACATCACAAATTTACCAAGCTTCACATGTTTGTACAATGTCATGTGAAAATTGATTTTTATAAGTTCATATAAATTTTGTACAAAAGTTAGTTTTCATAAGTTTGCACAAAAATTGTATGATTTTTGTGTTATGGTTAATATGAACAATATGTTTACATATTCAATATTTTAAATATTCAAGTGGATGTTATATATATATTGGAATGACATTTGCAAATGTTCATGTTTAATACACAATAACTGCATATTTTTAAGCAAAATTACATCATGTTAATTACACATATTTAGTTAAAATATAAATCGTACATACTTCACATTAAGACATCATAAGTAGAAAAGACACATCATTTATATATAAATTATATATATATATACCATTTTTACATGTTCAAGTCAATGAAGTTTGCATGACCATATTGCTTAAAGATTTTCACACAAATTTTATTGAATGTTGTTATATTGAAAGTTTGTGATGAACAATTTATTTCTTTTGATGTGTAGTGTGTGATTGAATGTGAATATCATTGAACACACCTACACATGTTTTATAGCATTGGGCATTACGAGGCTTGGTTATAAATGGAGTTTGGATTTTGCTGACCCGTTGAGTTTACCAATGTGACATTATAATGTTTTGGTTACGATTTGACATTTTTTTAAGTGGTTAAAATTGGTGCCATTGTTAGATTATGGTAGCAAGTGAATCACATATGATTTTTTAAACATGGTGTTCATCAAGTTTTGCATTCCACGCAAAATATTCATTGACCATATGAAATTCCATGGGGAGTTCCAAAAACATTAATTGATCATCATACAACTTCACAAGACTATTTGCAACTAAACAAATTAGCTAAACAAATGATGTAAATGATAAATGGCGTTTATGCAAGTATGGACTTCAAAAGGGCCACACAAAATATTGGGATTTCCAACTATCATGGTCAACCATGGGGTGTAGGTTTAGTTAACATGTTTTTCTTCCTTCATTTTCATTATGAACTTATGCTCCCAATTTCAATATGACAAGATGTGATGGTCGTACCAATTTGGATGATCTATGTGTGTGATTTTAAACATGTAAGCAATGAATAGTCTATTTCAACATGTGATGCCAATGGATATGGACAATCTAGAACTTATTCCCATTGGATATGTTGCATTATGCCACTATTCAAGGAAGTGGTTATTAGCCTTGGGTTCATAAATTTGAATCAGTTATATGCACATGTAGTAGAAACCACCAACTACCTTGGATGTGATTACAAGGCATTTCATTTTGCAAGTATAAAAGGTGTTACTTTTCAAAGTGTTATTGTTGGAAAAATGGTTTGGTCAAACATCGAAATATCATTGCATGTGTAATTGTGTCATCTTTTGAATGTTGATGGCTACGTTGGCTTATTTTTTGTGATTGTTGTTACTTGATTATGTTATATGTTGTGTGGGTAATCTACTAAGGTTGCCACTATGTAGATTTGCGATTGGTGTTCCAAGGTTAACATATGGGATGTTTTACATAGCCATTGGAAGAAGTGTTGGTTGGAAAATGGTTTTGCCTTTGGTGCATTATGCAACACATGTATACCTATTTAAATGATTAAATAATAGGCATACCCTAATTTCCCCCCATGATGGTTCACATTTGACCAAAGATTTGGAGGGATTTTAGTTAGGTGACTAATGATAGGGTTCACATTTGCACCCAACTGACAAGTCCTTTTAACATAGAACTACATATTTACTCATGGTGAATTTACATAATGAATTTCTCATAGGACTATTTAGGTTAAGGGGATTTAGCCTCAAATAGGGGGGCAAATTCGAGATGGGTAAAGTGATTTATGTTATTTGGTTTATGGTGTGTGGATAATGATAGTTGTAAATGTTGATATTGTCGCGCTCCCAAGTTCCTTGTAGACCCACTTGAGGGTCCAAGTATGCGGCAATGCGGAA